>VOFC01000874.1_pt1 | contig 74000 bp, 129 predicted proteins | sample 5384161 | NCBI WGS metagenome assembly VOFC01 (sample SAMN12384722, study PRJNA508395) | human gut metagenome | isolation source: healthy gut B | host: Homo sapiens | reverse complement strand
TCCTCGTTCTAAAAAAAGACGAGACTTAAGTGTTGTTTTAGCAAGTATTCATAAGAATACTTGCTTTTATAAAGAAAAGGATACACATCGCATCGAAACGTTTTATGAGACGTATTCTAAAAAAATAGAAGAGTTAACGGCTTACTATGATTCGATGAACGACGAGTTAGAAGGGTATTTGTTTCCCACCCGGCAATGCAATATTATTTGAGACACTCGAGTATGATTTTTTTCATCTTTCTTTGGCCCAACAGTTGCTGCGAGATTGGTATCAGTTATCGCAAGATATTCCGCACGAGAGATGGGGTGTTTTGTAACCGGGCTTGTACATTAGACTCTTATTTACAAGGAAAGTGTGATGTGTTACTCGATTGGAGTAAAGCAAAATTTGCATCGCCTCTAGAAGACCTCGTTATTTTACTGACTAGGCAAGATGACTATTACAGTCTTCTTAGAACCTACGAAAGTGTTTTTGAACTCACACCTTTCGAACGATTAGAATTATGGATTATCGGATTGCTTCCCGATGAGATTCGATTTCGAAGATCTCTTAAAGCAGATTATGCTAATTTTTTAAAGATTCAACAAATGTATCAGAGAAATGGAATCGTTTTATCACGCATACTCAGAATATCAAAAGAAATAAAAGAAAGAATAGACCTGCCAATTCAATCAATAAGAGGAACGCAAAATATCTTTGTCATGAAAAAGAAAAGTAAAATCAATTGATAAATGACGATGATGCTGATGGCATAAGTAATCGCTTTAAATAAAACACTTCCTCTTCGTCTTTCTTTGCAGGCAGGGCAACAACAAAATTTGTTATGGCCTTTGTTTCCGTACATAATATCACCTATCGTAGTATATGATTTATCTTGTGAATTTGTAAAAAGATTTACAAATTTTGTAAATTACGATATAATTAGTGATATCAAAAAGCGATGAGTCTAAGGAGTATTCTAATCCGTATGTTATAGAGAACTCATGGTTGGTGGAAATGAGTGCATCAGTTAGAAGAAGGTAGTAGAGGAGCTTAAGACTTGAATACATGAAGGGTTTTACGGGGCTAGCCGTTATCTAGAAATGAAGAGCATAAAAGTAAATCTGTTTCTAAAGAATTTGCTTTGTGAAGCTAAGGTGGTACCATGGAAAAAGTTTCGTCCTTACATGGTAAGGAGGAACTTTTTATGACTGAAAAAAGATTATGAACAAGTAAAAAATGCATTTGATTCGTATTATCAATCTTATCAAGATATCAGTGATGATATTAGACATAAGTATGATCATTCTTACCGAGTGGCACACTTAATGGAGATGATTGCAAAGAGATTAGGATACTTGGATAGTGATATCATCTTAGCACGCACGATTGGTCTTTTTACACGATATTGGAAGATTCGAACAGTTAAAACAGACGAAGAGTTTTAAAGATAAACAGTTCGATCATACTAGTTACGCAGTCACGTATTTGTTTGATTTGGGACATATTCGTGATTTTGTAAGTGATGACCGTTACGATACGATTATTAAAGAAGCAATTGATCATCATAGTCGGTATGCTTTAGAAGGAGATATTCCAGAAGAGGCACTTCCTTTTTTGCAAATTAATTCGCGATGCCGATAAAATCGATATTTACGAAGTGTGTGCCCATTATTATCCTTATTATTTTGATGGCAATATTACGCCATCTATTAAGAAAGAATTTGAAAGTGAAAAAGCGATTCACAATGAAAATCATAAGACGAAAAGTGATTCCGTCATTCGCATGATGGCAATGTTATACGATTTTAATTACGATGAATCGTTCGATATTTTAGTAGAAACGGATAACTTTGGCTTTTGGGGCATCTACTGTTGAAGTTGCACCAGCAGCTGAAGAAGAGTTCCGTCAGTATTTAAAACAAATGTTATCAAAAAAATAGAGAGGTGTTTAAGATGTTAGAAAAGAAATACAACCCAGAAGAAGTAGAGAAAACAAGATACGATTGGTGGCTAGACCATGGATATTTTAAAGCAGGCGATAAGGAAGTAAACCACCGTTTTGTGTCGTCATTCCACCTCCTAATGTAACCGGTAAGTTACACATTGGACACGCTTGGGATACGACGTTACAGGATATCATCATTCGTTATAAGAGAATGGATGGATACGATGCTTTATGGCTTCCAGGAATGGATCATTGCCGGAATTGCAACGCAGGCTAAAGTTGACCAAAAGTTAAAACAAGAGGGAATCGATCCAGAAGTATGGACCGTAACAATTGGTTGAAGCACGCTTGGGCTTGGAAGAATGAATACGCACAAAATATTCATGAACAATGGAAAGTATTAGGATTATCGCTAGATTATACGAGAGAGAGATTTACTCTTGACGATGGACTTTCGAAAGCAGTTCGTAAAGTATTCGTCGATTTGTATAACGAAGGATTAATCTATCGTGGTGAGAGAATCATCAACTGGGATCCAGAAGCTAGAACAGCACTTTCTAACGAAGAAGTTATCTATAAAGAAGTAGGGGAGCATTTTATCATATCAAGTATATGATCGATGGCGAAGATGGCAATTATCTAGAAGTTGCTACGACGAGACCGGAAACTTTATTTGGGGATACGGCAGTTGCGGTCAATCCAAAAGATGAAAGATATCAAAAGTATATTGGTAAAAATGTTATTTTGCCAATCGTCAATAAAAATTCCGGTTGTTGCAGATATACATGCTGATCCAGAGTTTGGTACTGGTGTCGTAAAAATCACACCGGCCCATGATCCAAACGATTATCAAGTTGGACTTCGTCATAATTTACCGCGAGTAGTCGTTATGAATCCAGATGCGACGATGAATGAAAATGCTGGTAAGTATCAAGGAATGGATCGTTTTGCTTGTAGAGAAGCATTGGTAAAAGATCTACAAGAGGCTGGACTTCTCATCAAAATCAAAAAAGATTATGCACAGTGTTGGTCATTCAGAGAGAACCGGAGTTATGGTAGAACCATATTTATCAAAACAATGGTTCGTTAAGATGAGACCTTTTAGCAGATGCCGTTTTAGCAAATCAAAAGAAGAAAGATAAGAAAGTAAACTTCGTTCCAGCCAGATTTGAAAAAATCATGAACCATTGGATGACGATTACATACGATTGGTGTATCTCTAGACAACTTTGGTGGGGACACAGAATTCCTGCTTGGTATAAAGATGGTGAAGTATACGTCGGTATGGAAGCGCCAGAAGGAGAAGGTTGGACACAAGATGAAGATGTTTTAGACACTTGGTTTCTAGTGCCCTTTGGCCATTTAGTACATTAGGTTGGCCAGAAGAGACCGAAGACTTCAAGAGATATTATCCAAATCATGTTTTAGTAACTGGATACGATATCATTCCTTTCTGGGTTAACCGTATGACGTTCCAAGGCCTTCACTTTACGGGAAAACGTCCATTTGAAACTTGTTTGATTCACGGTTTGGTTCGTGATAAGCTTGGTCGTAAGATGAGTAAGAGTTTAGGAAACGGAGTCGATCCAATTGCCGTTGCGAAAGAGTACGGCATGGACTCTTTGAGATTTTTTCTTAACGACGAATTCTGCTCCTGGAATGGATTTGAGATACGATGAAGAAAAAAGTAAAATCCACTTGGAACTTTATCAATAAACTTTGAATGCTTCTCGTTTCGTTTTGATGAACGTAGAAGGCATCAACGATTTATCATTTGATAAGAAAGAACTACAAGTTGCAGATAAATGGATTCTAAACGAACTAAATCAAACGATTAAAAAGGGTTCGTAAGAGTATGGATAAGTATCAATTCCATACCGTCGGAAATATGTTATATTCCTTTGTTTGGGACGACTTCTGCGATTGGTATATTGAACTTGCTAAGAGCAATATGACGGATACTACTAAGAAGGTATTACTTTTTGTCTTAACAGATATTTTAAAGATGTTACATCCGTTTATGCCTTATGTAACAGAAGAAATTTATCAAGCATTACCGGTAAAAGATGCTGAGTCTATCACGATTAGTGCCTATCCGGTAGCAAGTCGTACTTATTCTTTCGCCAGTGTCAGTGAAGACTTCAATCTGTTTTAGATGATATCGTTTCCATTCGTAATTTAAAAAGCGAACAATAACATCAAAAAAAAAATGCAGTTATGATTTCGGGTAGAGAAGAGTATTTACCATATTTCTGTTCTTTATTAAAAATATCTGAATCTACCTCAAAAAGAAGGAATGCAAGAAGTTCATTACGAATCTAAGAATGTTTCTGTTACGTATTATCTAGAAGAAGAAACTATCGACAAAGAAGCACTTCATCATGAAATCGAAACGTTAGAAAAATCGATTGCAAGAAGAGAAAATTTATTAAAGAATGAAAATTATGTTACCAAAGCACCTCTTAATGTCGTTCAACTAGATCGAACGAAACTGCAAGAAGAAAAAAAGAGAAACTTTCTCAGTTAAAGCAAAACTTTCATAAAAAGGTTGCAAATGAAGAAGAAAATAGGTATACTGTAAGTGATGAATGAGTAATCATTCAAAAAGAAAGGAATGCTCAATATAGGACTTGAGCACTTACCTTTAGTTTTGGGTTAGTACTTAGTCCATTGGACTTAAGTACTTTTTCTTGTATTGATTTTATCTTACAATTGTAAATAAAAGTGCAATAAGCAAGAAGATAATGATTAGTAATGAAAGAATCAAAAATCCTTTTTATACATAATTATCAACCTCCTTTCTGATGAAAGAAGGTAAGTACTCAAGATTGAACATTCCGCGGAGACTATATCATAATAAAAGAGGAAAAACAAGTTGCATATTTTATAAATTCGTATAGATAATAACTTGGAAAAGACAAAATCAATCTTATATTTCAAAAATGCAATTTTGGATAAATTTGGAAATAAAAATTTTTTAAATTGATTGCATTTTTTTTCGTTGTTTTATATACTGTAAGTAATGAATGAGTAATCATTCAAAAAAGGAATGCTCAATTTCGGACTTGAGCACTTACCTTTTCTGGTTTGATAAGTACTTAGTCCATTGGACTTAAGTACTCTTTATTTTGTAACTCTATTTTACAGTAGTAAAAAGGAGCCCAATTAATAAAAAGATAATTATTAATAAAGATAAAATTAGAAAATCTTTCTTATACATAATTATCAACCTCTTTTCTAATGAAAGAAGGTAAGTACTTGGGGATTAAACATTCCGCGAAAATTTTAACAGAATAAAAGAAGAAAAACAAATTGTTGATTTTATAAATTCATATAGATAATAACTTGAAAAAGACAAAATCAATCTTATATTTCCAAAAATACAATTTTGGATAAATTTGGAAATGAAAAATTTTTTAAATTGATTGCATTTTTTTCGTTGTTTTATATACTGTAAGTAGTGAATGAGTAATCATTCAAAAGTGAATGTTCAACTCTGAACCTAAGTGCTTTCCTTTTCTACGATAGTAAATAAAAGAGCAATAAGCAAGAAGATAATTATTAGTAATGAAAGAATTAAAAATCCATTTTATACATATTTCTAAAGAAGGAAGCAAGTATTTGAAAATTGAATATTTCGTAGAAACTTTATTACATTAAATATAATAGCAATGCATTAATTTTATTGTATTTTTTTTAAAAGTTTCTATATACTGTAAGCGATGAATGATTATTCGTTCAAAAAAGGTAAGTGCTCAACGTAGGACTTGAGCACTTACCTTTTCTGGTTTGATAAGTACTTAAGTCCATTGGACTTAAGCACTTTTTGTTTTTGTGGCTTTATTTTACGACAGTAAAAAGATTATTATTCATGTAGAAAAGGGGTTAGATAATTTTTATATATCTAATCTCTTTTTTGTTATGTCATTACTGCCAATTTTCGCCAACTTTTTATAAAAAAAAGATTATTACTTGAAAATCTAATCAAAAGATATTATACTGTATTTGATATATAATATGACATGCTAGGAATTAATATATTATTCCCAATATATATTGTAGGCGGATGGATAAGAAAAAATAATAAGAAGGTTGGTAAAATATGTTGATACGAAAAATAAAAAGACTTTATCATTAGACGGACAGACAGACAGACAGACAGTAGGTAATTCTGCCTCTTTTTGTAATGAAAAAGAAAGTCGAAAGCGTATCGGCTTTCTTTTGCATTTTTAAAAAAATCAAAAAGTTAGGGCGAGGAATTAAAGGTGTTTTATTTAAAAACAAATTTCGAACCGTAGTTTCTTTTGTTTTGTTGATAGCGTTATTGTTAACTACGATTTCGTTTGGTACCAATACAAATATTGTAGCAGTTGGTGCTAAAAGATTTTTGAATGGTTTAGGCATTTATACAGAAGCAGTTTCTAATGTGGAAATTGAGGATTCTAATTATGATGATCCTGGTACTTGGCACATTGATAAATCGGCAAAGTGGACTGGAAGCGGGACTGCTAAAGTTACATTTGATTTGAGTTCTGTTATGAAAACAGGTGAAAATAAAAAGATGTTATTTTAGTGCTTGATATTTCAGGGTCTATGTCCGGAGATAAAATGGAAAAAATGAGAAGCGATGCGAAAGAACTGATTCGTTATTTATTATCAGATTCCTCTAATCGAATTGCTTTGATTACATTTGAAGATACTGCAACAATTGTTTCAGAATTCTCTAATGATATGGATGATTTGTTAGAAAAAATGAATGCATTAACAGTAACCGGTAGCACGAATTATAATGCTGCACTATTAAATGTAGATCAGATTATGAGTGGCTATCAAAAAAGAGCAAAATCGTGATGTTGTGACACTCTTTTTGACGGATGGGTATCCAAATATTGATACTCGAATCAGATAGGTACTTATGCTGTTTTAAAAGACAAGTATCCTTACATGGCAATCAATGGAGTTCAATATGAAATGGGAACTGAGATTGTTGAGGATATTAAAAATATTACGGATGCTCAGTGGACGGCAGATCAATCAACTTTGCACAATGTATTATTTGATGCTTCGGTCTCACCATTAGTGTATGAAACGTTTACAATTACAGATTATATTCATCCGGATTATTTTTATATTAATTCAGTAAATGATATTAAAGTTTCGCTCGGAACAGTATCTTTAGAAGAAGAAAACGGCGTTCAAAAAAGTCATTTGGAATCTTGATGGGTTATACATGACCGGTGGCGATGCTACTATGGAAATTAATCTGACTATGAAAGAACAATATGTTGGAACAGAGGGATTTTATCCGACGAACCAACAAGAGGAAATTGTATCAGCCCTTCCTTCTGAAGAGAGTCGAACGATTCAATCTGATCAAAACGCCAGTATTAAAGAATTTATATCAAGTAATTTATGATGCGAATGCTCCAGAAGGATGTACTATTGATGCCATTGATCCTGAAACTCATTTTGTTTATCAGAATGTTACAAAAAAAACAGATGAACTTTCTTGCGATGGTTATTTGTTTAAAAGGTTGGGAAATTGATGAAGAAGACAGTAAAGATATTCAATTGGTAAATGATGATATTTTCGTAATGCCAGAACATGATGTTACAATTCGTGGAACCTGGACGAGACAGTCGATTGTTAAATCAATGGATGGTACTGTTTATGAAAAAACAACGTTATATAAAGTTTTGCAAAAAGCTGCAGAGGAGGGAACGCTAGCATTAGAGTATACAGGTAATCATCAAGATTCTTTCGATGATTCTGGTACCCAACCAATCTATTATTTTAATGCCGGAAATGCTACCGAGGCCGCAGAAATTCAAGACCAGAATAATGTATTATTTGCTAATATGTGCTGGAAAATGGTGAGGACAACTGATACCGGTGGAGTAAAACTCATTTATAATGGAGAACTTGATGAGAATGGTAGTTGCGGAACAGACCGTGGAACTCATGTAGGGTATGGAAATAGAACAACACAAAGTATGAGTGGAAATTACTATTATGGTACGAGTTACAATTATGATCCTGATACAAAGACTTTTTCGTTAGATGGAGAGTTAGAACAAGCAACTTGGAATGCTACAGTTGGACCAACTTTGATTGGTAAATATACATGTAAAAGTACAACTGAAGATGGCACATGTTCTACTTTATATTATATCGAGTCATATTATAGTACATCTAGTGCTTATGTATTGTCGCTAAACTCTAACTCACACTATTCACAGTTTGGAACTGTACAGTTTAATGCTAACTACTCATCTCCAGCTGATGTTGGATATATGTATAATACTAGATATACATATAATTCTAGAAGTATGACTTCGTCAGAATCTATGTTAAGTAGTTCGTCATTATCAACAAATTATTGGTATGCAGATGATGCAGTTTATGGAACACCGACTGCCAATCGTTATAATTTGGTAAATCCATATCAAGTAACGAATACAACAGATTAACCCTCTTTAAAAGGAAAATATACATTCCGCAATTCGACAGAAAGTTATACAGGTTCTACCGTATATTATATTGCAGATGTTAACAATACGACGATGTATTATATTTCATTATCGAGCGGAAACGATGTAGATTATTACAATTACAGTTATACATTTGGGGATAGTTATACAGATAATGGAGATGGCACTTACACAATTAATAATCCGACTACAATTACGAGACTTGATTGGTATCAAAACTATAGCAGCATGGATAGTAAATATGTTTGTAAAAATGCAGTAGATAACACGTGCAGCGATCTTTGGTATGTGACTTCCACAAGTGCAACTAGTTTTTCTTATATTAAACCCATCAATATTTACAAATATGGAAATAATTTTACTTATGAAAACGGTACATACAAATTGAATGATGAAGGCTCTGTTATGTTCTGGAACATGGATGACAGTAGCAATCGTACTTTATTAAATAATGCTCATTATACTTGTTTTAATGAGTCTGGGGAATGTACGACACTTTATTACATTTATTATGTTTCTGGTACTACTCCATATTATATTCAGTTGAATGATGGTAAGAATGTGTCCGATGCTTTAGATGAGATGTTAACAGCAGATGATGTCAATACGACAAACTCTACTATGAAGAATGCAGTCGATGCTTGGTACGAGCGATATCTTTTTGAATTATACAGATTATTTAGAAGACACGATATTCTGTAATGACAGAAGCATTCGTTCTTTAAACGGATGGAATCCAAATGGTGGTAGTGTTTCATCTTACTTACAATTTAAGGAATACAATGTCACATCTGATTTATCTTGTGCGAACGTAACAGATCAATTTAGTACACAAAATGAAAAAGCTAAACTAACTTATCCAGTTGGTCTTATGACAAGTCCAGAGATGAACTTGCTAGGGAATAATGATTTACGTGAAACCGGGGAATGGTATTGGCTTGCGTCGCCTGGCTATTTCGTCAACGGCAATGCGGTCGGGCGTCACGTGTACTGTCGGGCTACCTGAGCAGCAACCTCGTCAGCGGCGTGGACGGCGTGCGGCCAGCAGTTTCACTAAAACCTGGCACGGAGTATTCTTCAGGAAATGGTATGGAGAGTCCGTATGTAGTAGCATTGAATAATTAGATTTTGAGTGCCACTCATGACACTTGAAATTTCGCACGAAAACCCTTTCGTGCGAATGATAGATGGATTAAACTATGTGTTTAATCTAGATTGTGCCATTATTTGCTGTGCGTCATTTTGGGCACTTCCGTGGCTTGCGTCGCCTAACTATTTCAACAACAACAATGCGAACGGGCGTAACGTGAACTCAACGGGCAACCTGAACAACAACAACGTCAACAACGTGAACGGCGTGCGGCCAGCAATTTCAATATTTTTGCTAAATTTATAACGGATGGTTATGGTGAAATTTAGCGTGTTTGTTGTGAAACAGGTACAATTCTATGAACAATAGGTTCTAAATATAGAAAATAGTGTAGGCTATATCAGATATTACCATCTGATATAGCAATTTACTATTATCGATTGGGGAGATTTATGCATAAGAATAGTAATTTTACCTTGTATAGTGAAGTAATCAAATATGAGCGTTATGTTAGACAGTATGTTGTAGGTCAAATTGCTTCTGTTCACCGCGATTTGCGAATCCATCTTTTGGATGAAATTTACAAATTGGAACGTTATTTAATGGAAGCACAATTTACTAGAGGAAATATTCGATTAAAAATATTACAGAAATGATTGTAACCATTTCAATGATCGATATTCTTTTGTTCGAAATTGTCGAATTTTGTCCAAAAAGTAAGAAGTATATGACAAAATCTTTCGAAATGCTAACGAAGATAAAAAATATGACGTTTGCATGGCGCAATAATCCAGAGCCAGTAGCGCACCCTTGTAACGTAGCCTTAGGATGAGTCATTTTAAAAAGATCAAGAGACTACCGATATTTATTTTCCTCCTATTACTTTTTGACCAGATTACTGACACTTGGAATATTGTTCGGAAAACTTGCAAAAATAGAAAAGCAGTTTTTCGATATCATATCCAAAAAATACGAATAATTATCAGTTGTATCAAATTTTGCTTCATAAATCTTATCAGCCATATCCATTTCGACTTTTCTTGTTTTTTGAACCAAAACCGCGATTAGTAATGAGTCAAATTGTTAGTGATAAAGTTGTGAATCACTTTGTTGCTAGATATTATTTATTGCCATATTTGGAGAAAAATTATTACAAGATTATATTAATGAACTTCGAATGCATTATCCAAATCAAGAAATTTTTGTTTTAAAAAATCGATATTAGTAAATATTTTTATACGATTTCACACGAATTGTTGCTCCAAATGTTAAAGAGAGATATTAGAGACGAAGATGTTATTCATTTGATTGAAACGATTATCAGTGAGACAGATAAGCCGTATATTAATGAGGCAATCGACTTTTTAAATAAAAAGCACGGATGTCTCTTCCACATTATGAAACTGGCGTTGGTCTTAGTATATTGGTGCAATGACATCGCAATTTTTAGCAATCTATTATTTAAATGATTTGGATCATTTGATTAAAGAACAATTGCGGTGTAAGTATTACATTCGATATATGGATGATTTTGTTATATTGGATACCGATCGTGCACGTTTAAAAGATGTTTGGAGAAAAGTAGCGTTTGAAATCGAACAGTTGAGATTAAAGGTAAATCCTAAAAGTTGTATTACGAGTTTAAATACCGGTATTACTTTTTTAGGATATAAGTACAAATTTGAAAACAATCGTTTTGTTATTTCTTATCGACGCAAAACGATTCGTAAAATCAAGCATAAATTAGAGATCTTGAAAAACATGATTTAGTTCAATATTATCGTTCCTATGGTAGTTATTATGGATACTTGAATAAGGTTTACAGTTAAAGCAAAGAGAAAAATCTAATCGTGAGTTTAGATTAGAAAGGAAGTTTGGCATGAGAGCAGTTGAGAAATATGAGTATTTTAAAAAGAAATATCCTAAATCAATCATTTTTATAAAAAGAAGGAAGTTTTTTATAAAACATATCGTGAAGACGCAATTATTTTATGGCATTTATTTCAGTATAAATGGAATCATGATACGGTAGCTTTTGGAATTTCAGCGAGTGCTAAAGTTTTTGAATATTTGCAAAATCAGCAGATTGCCTATGTTACGATTGATGCTAATTCTGAAGAAGTGGCAATACCGGGAGATTCAGAAGTCTACGATCTATATGTTCGACTTTCTTCCATTCATTATGAAAAGTATGTAAAGAAAGAAGAGTTACATAAATTATTAGATCGATTGATGGATCAGGATGTTCACTCTTATATAAAGATTAAAAATTTGTTTGAAACTTTGTTGGAAAGGGGTAGTCAAAATGAGTATCATGCAAAAAGATTCGTAAAAATCGAATTGGCTTTATGATGATTACGTTATCGTTATTATGTGCTTTGCTCGCTTTTTTTTTGATCATGCGAAGAAGTTTTGCAGTCGTTTTAGATAACGATGTAGAAGTTGCTGAAAATTCAGAACTGACCTATTATTTAAATGTTTCCTATGATGGTGTCGATAAAAAATGGAGTATCTTCTACTACTACGACTGTTTCCGATATTAATAGTGGATATTTGTATGTTGAAGATAAATTGCCAGAAGGTTTAATTTTTTCAGGGTTCGTTACAACAGAAGATGGTAGTATTGGTGCGGTTAGACGGGGAAGTGCAGACTCATGCCCTGGAAGCGTAGTCGATGATACCAAAGAAGAGAGCACTGATACTGGTGTATGGAATGAAGATCATACGGAATATACGTATCATGGTCTTCATTATGATGCGACTACTAGGACAGTTCGTTTTCGCCGTAAAAAAATTTACAGGCTGGATGTGAACTGACTGTAGGAATTCGTACCACTACGCCTACGATTGATGACCCGGTACCCCCGAGAAGGAAGTAAGACGTGATTTTTTATAATTTTGCTACTGCTTCTGAAGAAGGCTTAGTAGTTCAATCAAATACTGTTCATACGTTTATGGGTAGTGAGTTTGAAACCATGTATCCCGTTTCTTATGAATATGTTGGTTCTGTTCCAGAAAATGCGCCTGCTTTACCGATTCCAATGACTTACTCGGCTGGTACTTCCGTTGGTGTGGCAGCAAATGCCTCTTTAGAAGGTTATACGTTTAGTGGTTGGACGACGGATGATGTTCTCATTACGGATGGAAGTTTTCAAATGCCAGAACATGAAGTTGTCTTCCAAGGCTCATTCACTCAGTAGAAACTTATTCTGTTCGTTATGAGATAGAGGGAATTATGCCACCTGGATATGTTTTACCAACTGAGAAAGAGTATTATGCTGGTACTGTCGTTTCTCTCGATTCATTACAAGCAGGAAATGTTTTTAATGGATATCGTTTCTTAGGATGGAGTAGTAGTGATGTTACGACTAGTCCAGAAGGTGAATTCGAGATGCCGGAACAAGATGCTGTCATTACGGGAAGATTTGAAGAAGTTACTTATCGTGTTTCGTATCAGTTTTACGATACTGTTTTGCCACCAAATGCAGAAGATTATTTACCGGAAACGAAATCTTATCGACCAGGTGAGACGGTTCATGTAGAAGATGTTTTAGGAGAACCTTCTGGATATGTATTCTTGGGATGGTACAAGGAAAGTGAATTTGAGATGCCAGAACAAGATGTTGTCATTTATGGTGAGTGGAAAGTACAACCTGGAACTTTTGAACCGAAATTACAAAACGAGTTGTGTCTACAAAAGATTATTATCACTATGGAGATGAAGTTCAGTTTGCGATTACTGTTACCAATTTAGAATCATTTGCGATTCAAAATGTAATTGTAAGAGATGATATTGCATCATTTGAAGTAGGTTCTAATTATACGGTTTTATCAGATCATGTAATTCAAATTGATGAAATACCTGCAGGGGAATCATTTGAAGTTTATGCGACTTATTCAGTTGCGAAAAGAAGATACTGGTACGATTGTCAATACGGCTCAAATTTTAGGAGCAACTGCTGAAAATGGATATGAATTATATGAAAAAGAATATCAGGCTACGGCAAGTTTTGAAATTCAGTCTAAGATTACGATTTGTAAAGAGGTATCTGGTGTTTCTGTACCAAATACGTTCCAGTTTGCGGTTACAGGTGTAGATAACGATTTTGCTACGTGGGTTACGATTTCGAAAGATGAATGCGAAACTATTTATGTGGATCCGGCTGCTTATCGAATTCGTGAAATTGTTCCACAAGAATATGAGATTTTAAATGTTTCGGGTGCAATTACTTCGAATGCTTCTGTTTTTAGAAGTTGTATCGGGACAAGATTATCAAATTACTTATACCAATTCCTTTAAGAAAAAAGGTTTCTATCATTCTTTTGGTAGAGTTGTCAATCAGATTTTAGGGGTGAGTTTTAGATGAAACGAATTCAGGGCAGAACTAAAAAACCATTGATATTTTTAATCTTATTTCTTCTTGTAGTAGGGATTGGAGGAACTTTTGCTTATTATTACTCCGAAGTCATCATCCCGAATCGCTTTCAGGCGATGACCTATCATGTAACAATCGAAGAGGAGTTCTATGATGACTTTGGAACAAAACGTGTCTTTTGTCAATCAAGAAGAAACAAACGCTCCTGTTGTATTAAGAATTAATTATAATGAATCTTGGCGTAAGACAATCGATGATGTTGTCATTACACCTAGTAATGTAATCGACGGTCAAGACGTCGTAACAAAAAGAGTGGACAGATGCTTTCTTGAATGATTTTGTTGATGGTGGTGACGGTTGGTTTTATTATACCAAGGTTTTGAATGCTCAGGAATCTATACAGGTTTTAGAGACTATCACGTTGAATAACAATCTTGTTTTAACGTCTCCTGATACAATAGATTATCAGGGTGCTGATTATGAGTTATCCTTTAATTTTGAATCGATTCAAGCAAGTTCCGATGCTATTTTAGATATTTGGGGGATTTCTAGTACGATTCAAGGAAATGATGTTGTATGGAATTTTTAAAAAAGTTCATTCATATTTTGGCAAACATTTCGTATGTTTTGATTCTTCTTTATATTTTGATTTGTGTTCCAATGATTTTTTTGGATATACACCTCTTGTTGTATTATCTGGTTCCATGGAGCCAGAGTTACCAGTTGGAAGTATTGTGTACTATCAATCTGTTTCAGAAGAAGAATTGCAACCTGGAGATATTGTTGTTTTCCAAACTGATGATCAGTTTGTTTCACATAGAATTGTAGAAATTAATGACTCAGGAATTGTGACAAAAGGAGATGCAAATGAGAATAACGATCCAAACTTGGTATCTTATTCTGCAGTTCGTGGAGTTTTATCATCTGTTCATATCGCTTTTGTAGGATATTTTGTATGGTTTATTAATTCCTATTTGTTACCAATTGTTTTGGTAATCGCACTCATTTTGGTATCAGAGTTTCTGTTTAGCAATACAAGAACTTTTGATATAAATAAAAATAAAAGAAGGGAGAGATAAAAATGAAAAATAAGAAGCCTTTGGTGGCATTATTATTTGTTGCTGTGATTGGAGTAGTGGGAGGAACATTTGCCTATTTTACTAGTACAGATTCTTTTCAAAACGTTTTTCGAACTCAGCCATATCATATGGAGGTAACAGAGACGTTTGAAAGTCCATCTGATTGGACACCCGGAACAACAACAGATAAAAGTGTTATTGCCACGAATAAAGGTGATGTTGAAGCAGCTGTTCGTGTATCTTATACGGGAGTCTTGGCAAGATGCAACTAGTAGTCCATTACCACTAGAAGATGCTGGTCATAATCGTGCTGCAATTATTAACTTTGCAGATGATTTAGATGCTAATTGGACAAAGTCTACTGAAAGTGGTAAGGACTACTATTACTACAACACTAGACTTGCAAAAGATGAAAGTACGACATCGTTCATTGAATCTGTAACGTTTAATCCAAACGTAACGATTTCGACTGATAACGATTGTCAAGAAGATGAAGAAAGTAACACGATTACTTGCACGACTACGACTGAAGGTTATGCAGGTGGAACGTATACTTTGACAATTACAGTAGAAACTGTACAGTATGATCAATATCGCAGCGCATGGGGAACTAGTGTAACAATTTCTTAATCGGATGGTTCTAAAGAGAGGAGGTTTTCTATGAGAAAATATTTTTTTGGTAATAGCAATATTTGCAGTTTTGTGTTTCACTATACCTGTAGAAGCAACCAGTAGCCGATTGTATTTTACAGAAAGTGAAGATCGTCTTTATTACGATGGTGAATTGCTCGATGATACGTTTATGTACCATACAGATATGGTACCTGGTAGCAACTTTTCTGATGAGTTAATAATTGAAAATGGAACTGGTACAACTTATACCTTATATTTTAAAGTTGTACCGAGAGAGCAGAGCGAGGAAGCTAACGAGTTATTAGAGAATATTACAATGCGAATATTGTTAGATGGAAAAGTTATCTATGAAGGACGTGCATCTGGTCTCGATTATACTGGCGATGGTATCAATCTTCAAAATGCAGTTTGTTTAGGTGAATTCACACCATCTATGGTATCTCAAATGATTGTAGAGACCTCTTTATCTACTGACTATGATAATACGAGCAATCGCGAGTTCTCGTATATCGATTGGGAGTTTATGGACAATATGAGGATGCGTGACCCGTCTGAGATTGTCGATGTTCCCAATACGATGAAAATGGATGTTTCAATGGTACCGATTGTTTCTGTTCTTGCAATCGTAGTTGGAGTGGGATTTCTAATTTATGCAAACAAGAAAGAAAAAAATAAGTATCGCTTGATTGGCATTCTTTTCGTTGTGATAGGAATAATCGTTGGTATTATTCCTATTTTTTTAAAAAGTAAAGAACAGAAAGAGATGAATGCACAAATCGATTCTTTTTAGAGTCTCCTTCTTCTCCATCTCGAACGTCAGATGTTGTTTATCACCTCCTATAGAAGAGGAAGAGACTTTTCTAATGGTGTTAGAAATTCCCAAAGTGAATTTAAAGGCGAGGCATTTATTCAAAAAGATTCCAAATGGAATTCTATTGAATACAATGTAACAATTTTAGAAGAGAGTAATTTTTCCCGATGAGGAATATGGAAATGTTATTTTAGCGGCTCATAATGGTCCGCTGACATCGCGTATTTTAATCAATTGCATCAATTAGAAGTTGGCGATATGGCGTACGTCTATTATAATGGTATCAAGTATGGATATGAGGTTTCTGATATTTATGATGTTGCTAAGGATGGTACAGTTGAGATTTCTAGAAATCAAAACTTGAATACTTTGACATTAATTACGTGTAAAAAGAACACGAGTGACCGGCAGTTAGTTATTATTCTATATTTGACAGAAACGGTTCGTTACTAAAGAAAGTTTAGATACTTTACAATTATTTTTGTAAATTTTGTGAACTTTCTTTTTTTTTTCTATGGTATACTTGTTTTGGTAGGCTAAAGGAGGATACAACATGGATTGGTTAAGCATACGAGAGTTTTTTATTGGATTCCATTAAATTTATTATTGTGATATTTGTAGTCTTGATTTTATTCTTATATGTTGTATCGATTACACAAGTTGTAGGAAATTCAATGTATCCCACACTACAAAAAATCAAGAAGTGCTCGTTTTAAATAAAGCTAACTATCGTTTTAGTGATGTGAAAAAGAGGAGATATTATTTCACTCTCTTATGCAGACACAAAATATTTGATTAAGCGTGTTGTAGGACTTCCTGGTGATACGATTGAATTTAGAGATAATACGTTGTATATTAATGGCGAAGTATATGAAGAAGAAGATTATTTAGGAGATGATGTCATTACGGATGATTTTTCATTACAAGATATCGGATATGATGTCATACCAGAAGATATGTATTTGGTCTTAGGGGACAACCGTCAAAACTCTATGGATGGTAGAGATATTGGTTTAATTAAAAAGTCTGATATCATTGGTAAAATTGCTGTGCGTTTTGGCCAATTAACCGCTTTAAACTTTTTAGAAGAGAATTTCTCTTCTTTTTTTATTTTTGAATCCTTTTTTTGTCTAAAAATGTCGAATTCTGTTGCAAAAACGGCAAAATATGATACAATAAATTCGAAAAGGAGAGAAAAGAGTTTTATGGATAAGAAAAAATTGCACTTATCGTAGTCGTTTTATTCTTATTAATCGGCCTTGGATCTTTCGTTTTCGCAAATCCTGATCAAGATAATGATCTTGAAGGACCAGGTGTTAGTGAAGATGGGGGTTCTGGCGATGGAGAAGTAATCGATGGTACTGAACCAACGGCAACTCCAGAAGAAGAAAACGATGACTCAGCAACAGAAACAGACCCAATTACTACTTACGGTAACGGTGGTAATGGAACTGGAACTGGTGCTGGTAATGGCGGCACTACTGGTGCTGGTAACAACGGCACTACTGGTGGCGTTGGAAATACCGATATGTCTCAATACGACGATGCAAGAAGAATTATCGAAGAGTTAGAAAATAGAGTTAATTCTATGCAAAACAAAGATGATTCTAATGATGCAGTTGACTATCGTACAGATACAGACATTATCGATATGGTAAACAATCTTCCAGATGGCACAGTAAAAGATGAATTAAAAGATCGTCTAGATGCTATTAACAAAGTATTAGATGATACAACTGCTCCTGTTATTACAGGAATTAACAACAATGATGTTACAAAAGAGAAATGTAACAATTAACGTTACAGATGATAACGACGTAACGTTTACTGCTACGTTAGATGGAGAAGAGATTGAATTTACGACTCCTTTTAACGGAAAAGGGACATTATGTTGTAACAGTTACCGACAAAAACTTTAATACGACAACTGTAAAGTTTACAATCGACAAGACTCCAATTGCTTTAGATTGGTTATATGTTCTAAATAACAGTGGAACAGACTACAAAGTAATTGGTGATGGTCAAAAAACTTTATGTTGAATTAGTATTCAGTGAAGAATTCACATCTATTCCAATGATTCAAATTGGAAATGCTGAAGCTGTTGAAATGTCTTGCCACTGGACAAATTGGCAAACAGAAAAACAATATTTCAAATGTGATGCAACTATCACAATCGATGGCAGCACAATGGGCTTGGAAAATGGAAAAGAAGTTCCAGTTAAGATTACGAATGTATTAGATGCTGCAGGAAATGAGACAGTTCTAACAAATGAAAACATTACTGAAACAGAAAAATATGGACACGTTATTTATGACAAGCAAGCTCCAGAATACGAACAACTTGGAATTGTAGATCATGTAGAATGGCAAGATGAAGTTGCTAGGGCATATGCTAAATTAGGCGATGAAGTTCGTATTATGATTTATTTCAAAGAATTATTAGCAGTTAATCCGACAGTTAAGTTGGGTGGTAAAGAATTTACTGCTACACATCGTCCAGATAGTGATCAAAATGGACTTTTATGCTTACTATGCTGATATCGTTCTTACAAAAGATATGAATTTAGCAGAGGGCATCATTCCATTTGAAGTATATGGTTATGCTGATGAAGCTGGAAATGTTGGTGTTAAATTAACACAAGATATGACTACTTCAAAAGAATATCCATATGTAATCTATGATAGTGTTGCACCTGGTTTGAATTTTAACAATGGATTTATCACAGATGCGTTTACAGTTGTAGCTACAGATGATAATTTCGATTACATGACAGTTCAATATTATGATGGTCGTGAAATGAAAACAATCACTGAAAATACCTTTACTTTAGATGCAGAAGGTGACAATATTCGTTATAACATTAAGGCTTATGACAAAGCTGGAAATGTTTCTGAATATGCTGATATTTACTTAGATACACAAAGATCCGGCATTATCTGGAACAGGTATTAATGGTAAAAACGAAGTCGAAGTAAAAGATGGTGGCTATTATAAAAACGCTACAATTCATTTTGAAGACGGTAGTTTAAAAAGAAAGTTGTTCTTGTAAATGAAGACGGTACAGAAGAAGTATTAGAGGAATATGAGGACAATTATACAACTTCTAAGATGGTATTTGATCGTACATTTCCAGAAGACGGTACTTATGAAGACGGTACTTATACGATTAAAGCAATTGACAGAAAAGGAAATGTGACAACAGTCTCATTTACAATCGATCAAACGATCCAGTTGTAAAGGCTGCTAACATTTTTAGTTGATGGCGATGTAAACGAACAAACAGAGTTCTATGCTACAAAAGGAGATACGATTTATTCATATGTTCGTTTTAGTGAAGAATTAAAAACAAAATCCTAAATTCTATTTAATAAACACTGGTACTGAATATGAAGTTAGTGATGTTACAGTAACTGGTCCAAATGACAATGGTGAATATACTTATAGTATTCGTTATACGATTACAGAAGATACTACTATGGTTGATGGTCAAATCGAAATGAAAGTTACTGGAATTAGTGATAAAAGCCGGAAACACGATTGATGATATTACAAAACCTACAAATGGACACATTGTATATTTAGATCGTGTTGCACCAACTGCTACGGCATTCCGCATGGTGGGCGGTAATCGTGAAACTGAGAACGGAACATATATGTATGCAACAAACGGTGCTAAGATTTATATTTATGCAGAGTTTGCTAATAAATTAGCTGTATCACCAAAGGCATTAATTAATGACTCTATTGAAGTTTCATTCGATGATGGTACTTTAAGAGGCGATAGATATATCTATTCTGCTATTTATACAGTACAAGAAAATGATGGATTACAAGATGGAGAACTTCAAGTAAAAGTTTATGGTTATGCTGATGAAGCAGGTAATGTTGAGAGAAATTATCAAACGAAGATATTACACTTGCTTCTCAAAAATATATTATTATTGATAAAACGGCTCCAGAATTGAATATTAAGAATCTTGTAGATGGATATTCAAAAGATAAGGCATTACATGTTAGTGGAACAGATGCAAATAAGTTGGGCGTAGTTATTTCAAACGCTGAAGGTAATGCTGTGAGAACTGATTCAAGTTCACAAGGTTCCGATGGAACTTATCGGACTGCGTATACAATTCAAAATGAAATTGGCGTTGATGGTCAATATACTGCAGTAGCAAGCGATGTTGCTGGAAACCAAACTACTGTGACATTTACAGTAGATCGTGAAGCTCAAAATTTGATTTATCTGCAATTCCTACAACATTTACAATTGGTAAAGATATTTATCAATATCCTCAACCAGGAAAAGTAACTGATAACATTGATGGAAACATCTCTTTTGGTCAAGTTCATATGAACTGGTATCATAAAAATGCAGATGGTACAAAAGGAGAATCAACTCAATGCTTTGGTGGAGATAATTGGAATACTTCTTTAACAAGTTGTGAACCAGGAGATTACATTATTACTTATCGTGTAAGCGATAAAAGCAGGTAATGAAAATCTGTAGAAAAAACTATGACTTTGGTCAAAAGAAGTAGTCGATAATGAAAACCCTGTTATTAAAGGTGTTGAAACTAATAACGATTATTCTGAAACTAGAGTGTTAGAAATTTATGATAATAGTGGATCACTACAGTTTATATCGATTTTAATAATGGATATACTTCTCCAGTTGATTTAATGGAAAATGTACAACCACTTAATATTTTTAATGCTACGGAAGATAATCCATACAAATTAACAATTCCTAAAGCTTCAGGTTTAAGTGTTTATGTTGTTGATGGTAATAATAATGCCGCTTTTGTTACTAGGTAACAATTAATTAATAAAATCATTCAATAGGTTTTTAAAGGACTAGAAATTAGTCCTTTTTGTTTATTCTTTTTTTTGAGTTCCGGTAAAATTTAGAGAAATAAAAAAAGTGAAACTGTTTTTATCCACAGATTCACTTTTTTTTAAAAAAATAAGGAAAAACCATCCAAAATTTAGTAAAATTTAATTGGATCAAAAATTTGATACTAAACAAAAATATGGAAGTGTTTCCCTATGAATAATTATACAATGGATTGTTATGAAACGAAAGAGAAATTTTGAATTTTTTTTCTAAAAAATGGCAAATAGATTAAATAAAACAGTAACTAAGTTTATAATAGATATGCAATATGGATTATCAAGAGGTAAAAAGTTGTTTAATATCAGAAATAGCGAGATCATTAGAAGAAAAAATCGATTTAAAGAATACAATTGAAAGATTGTGTGATAATTTAGTAGGAATGAAAGACGAAGAAAAGAGCAAATCGAAAAGAATTATCAAAATGAGATTAAAGAGTATTTTGAAATGAACCAATTGCAATCTTTGACGATAGTGATATAGCAAAAAGATATGGAAAAAAATTTGAAGATTTAGATGATATTATCGATGCATCGAGTGAGAAGAAGGAGGTTGTGAAAAAGGATATCATGTATGTGAAGCAACTATACTAGGAGAAAAAGAAAAAACAACCATTTAGCGTTTATAGTAAAGATATTCATGTAAATCAGAAAGTTTTGTAAGTATGAATCGGTATACGATGGAGAGTATTCAAACAGTCATCAATGTTCTAAATAGAAAATGTAACATGATATTTGATAGAGGTTATGACGATAATAAAATCATAGAATATGTAGATCAAAGCAATAATTATTTTGTGATACGCATGAATGATAAGCGAAACTTTTATTTAAGGGAAGAAAAAAGAATGCTTATCAAGAAGCGATTAAAAGAAAAAGGCAAAATCAGAATGACAATATGGTTTGAAGAAGAGAAATATGAAGTCAGTGTATCGCATACAAAAAGTAACGTTACCATATAATAAAAAAGATTATGAATTGGTAATTGTATATGGACTAAGTGAAGAAAGGCCACTAATATTATTGACTAATAGATCTATTCATTCGAAAGAAGATGTAATAAAAGTAGTGAGGTTATACTTTTATCGTTGGCGAGTAGAAGAATATTTTAAAGTAAGAAGCAAGAATATGATTTTGAGAATATGCGGGTAAGAAGTCTCAAGGCTATGAACTGTTTAAATTTAATGTTGATGATACATATGGGGCATTTAAGCATGCTTATAGAAGATATGGATAAAAAATTATTAACTATAAAAAGTCATAAATCGAAGTAAATCATTAAAAAATAAAGTTATAGTATGGTTTTATCAAGTGGCAAGAGGCATAAGAGAAATATTAAGTTATGCCAAAAGGGAATCAAAGAATTAGAAAAGATAGAGAAAAGAGAAAAATATAAACAAATCACATTCCGATTATAGAGAAAGTACGAACGAAATCATTAAAAAAAAGGACATTTTCGGATGCCCTGTATTAGTGTGTGAAAATTTGAGAAAAATGGTCGGTACATATCTGTTTTTCTTGATAGTTGGCATGGTAGAGAACAACTGCTTCACTTTTTTTTCGTAAAATACCGAAACTCAAATATTCTTTTTTATTTTCACTTTTGTTTTTTTATGCTATAATGAGTGTAGAAGGGAGTATACGTTATGGCAGAAAAGAAGTAAAAGAAAAGGAAGAAGTCGTTGATGAAGATTTCAAAGATGTGAAAAAAGCCAATAAGAAGAATCCTGTTCTTAAGGTTATTAGTATTCTTCTTTGGGTTTTAATCTTAGCTTGGCTTGTCGTTGTTATCTTTGATTTCTACAAAGTATCACAAGAAGAAGATCCAGTGTTCTGTATTTCTAAAGAAACGATTACTTACGATGATGGAACTGTTGATTTATGTACTGGTCTAGGTTACAAAAAGTTTATAATTATAATCGTGCTAGTATTAGTGGATATGAATTTGGACCATTCTGGATTAAGAACGTACAGAACAGTAAGATAAAAAGTCATAAAACTGTAAAGTTTATGACTTTTTCTTTTGCTTTTTTTGGGATTGTGATAGAATGGTTTTAGAGAAGGGTGTTAGTATGTCGTATATTAAATTTAAAGAATTATCTAAGTATTTTGATTTTAAATATCAGATTGAACCAAAAGATTTACCGGATTATGCAAAAGAGTATGTAAGTGATAAAGAAAAAAATCTTGATGGGATATAAGAATAGTAAGGATTATGCGGTGTTTACAGATAAAAAGATGATTTTATTTGACCGGGATACACTTGCTGTATATTATAAAAAGATTCATATGTTCCCTTATTCTTCTATTTCTACAAGTGCGATTAATTTTAAACCTGGAAAAGTAGAATTATTATTTAGTTTTGATTCTGGATATCAGTTGCATGTTAATTTTATTGATATGAATCACGATAAAAAAGAAGTGATTAAAGAAGTTTATAAACAGATGATGAATAGTAAGTTATAAGAAGTTTGCTTCTTTTTTTTCGACAAATTTTTATCTTTTTATTTAGTACACTAAACTTGGTGATGATATGAAGATAAAAAAATTTTTATTTATTTGGTGATTGCAGTCATAGCTGGATACATCGTGGGACTTTATTTATTTAATTATCAAGATAGCAGTAAGTATGTTAGTACTAATTTAGTGTATTTTGTGCAAGATACAGTGGCATTGGACAGTAGTCAAATTGGTACAGATTACACGCGTGTTGTTCGGGAAAAAAGATGGGAAATATTACAGTTATGTTGGTATTACTATGAGTAGAGAGAATGCAGAAAAGATTCAAGAATATTATTCTTTTTAGGAGTTGATACGTACATACAGGAGGAAATGGTATCGAATTTAGATTTCATTGGTTCTCTTCAAGAATACGATCAACTACTAAGTAGCACATCTGGAAGTGATATGGTATCTGTTTTAAAAAGTAATTTTGCTACTTATGATGAGATGGTACTTCAAAATAATGAATGATAATTCGAAGCGAAATGGTTAATAATTAATTAGGTGATGATATGAGAATAAAAGATATTCCTTCTCTTGAACGTCCTAGAGAGAGGGCATTACAAATAGGACTGGAGCATCTTTCCAATGAAGATTTATTGGCAATTTTATTGGGATCTGGAACCTCTTCTTTATCTGCTAAAGAGGTGGCGTTACATCTACTATCCAAACTGCAGTCACTATCTTCTTTACAAGATGAAAGTGTAGAAAGTTTATCGCATATCAAAGGAATTGGGAAAGTGAAAGCACTTCATCTTTTTTGGCTAGTGTGGAACTTGGTAAACGAGTATTGATGAAAAATTCTAACAATCATCTTCGATATACAAATCCAAAGGATATTTTTGAATCGGTTCGATATTTGTTTGCAGGGAAGAAACAGGAGTGTTTTTATGCATTGTATTTTAATCAAAAACAAGAGTTATTGGAAAGGAAATTATTATTTATGGGAACAGTAAATCGTAGTGTTGTACATCCGCGAGAAGTATTTAAAGAAGCATATTTATTGAGTGCATCTTCTGTCATTTGTATTCACAATCATCCTTCTGGAGATGTGACACCATCTATGGAAGATATTCGTGTGACAAAGGCTTTGATTGAAATTGGGGAGATGAATGGTATCCCTGTTTTGGATCATTTGATTGTTTCAGACGATGCGTATTACAGTTTTAGAGAACATGGAAGGATGGAAGTATAATGCGAAAGAGGAGAAAAGTACGTAAAATCTTATTGGGACTTATTTTACTTCTGTTATTAGGTGTTTTTGGTATGTGCTTTCTAGGAGAGACTTCTATACTTCGATAGAGTCGTTTACGAAAGATATTTTTTATTATTTTCTCGATTTTAAATCGGAACCTTCTAATTTTTGGATTTCACGTTAAGTGATGAGAAAGATAAAGAGATTGCTGAACTTCAAAGTCTGTTGGAACTCGATACGTCTTTATCTAGATTTGAACTTCTTTATGCTACGACGATTAATCGGACGGTGTCTCCATATTCCAATATTCTTACAATCGATAAGGGAGTGACGATGGCGTATTAGCCGATATGGCCGTTGTCAGTGCTGACGGTATGATTGGAACCGTTAGTAAAGTGACTAAAATTATGCTGAAGTTTCTTTGTTATCCGCTCTTTCTAGCAGTTATCAAATTCCGGTTGTCATCACATTAGAGAGAAGACCATCTATGCAGTTCTTAGTGACTATTTAGAAGATGGTACATTTGTGGCTTCTGGTTTATCGGTTCAGGATAAAGATATCGTAGGAGGTATTGTCAGTACGTCTGGGTTGGGTTCTTTATCCATCTGGAATCTATCTAGGAGAGGTTAGTAAAGTACAGACTTCTTCTGATGAAATCAGTTTAAATGCGATTGTCGTACCGAAAGTGCAGTTGAATCAGATTCGTTATGTTGCCATTCTTAGGAGGGAAGTAGAATGAAATATGTCGTTTACATTGTCTGTTTGTTCTTAGAAAGTATCTTATCTTGTTTCTTTCCTTTTCGGATTCCGTTATGCCTTTTGGCAGTTTTATGGGGAGTAAAGAAAGGGGATTATGTATTTCCAATTGTAACTGGTTTCTTATATGATTTCTCATATACTGGTTTTTATTTTTTAACGAGTGCTATCTATCTTGTCTTGTATGTTATCGTACGAAAAAGATTATCTCTTCTTACGATGTTAATGAGTTTTTAACGTATTATACCTTATTTTATATCGTCTTTGTCTGTTATCAAGTTACTTTGTTTTCGTTCTCTTGGCATATTCATGCGATTTTGAGTAGTTTTCTTGCTTTTTTTGTTTTGTTTAGTTTTGTCGTTTTACTTCTACAAAAGAAAAACAAGCATAAGTTAGATTGAGAGATATCTATGGATAATTACGAAAAGTATAAAAAAAGCGTATTATAAGAAGCATCATTTGGTAAAAAAAAATATAAGTTTGTAAATAAGTTGTTGGTGTTGGGAATTTTATTTGTCGGTGTTTTTAATTACTGTGAAAGTGAACCCTACCGCAGCTAGTTGGGTTAAAACACACGTCTACATGGATAATTTTTCTTTTGCGCAGATAGAGAATTGGTATAACAAATACATCGGCGGTATTTTCTCTTCTAACGACGATGAAGTGACACAGGTATTTTTCAGGAACCATTCCATATACTTCTTTGGAACCGTATTACGATGGGGTTCGTTTGAAAGTATCATCTGGAAGTGTCGTGGAAAGTCTTTTTTAAGCGGTATTATCGTTTCGATTGGAGAGACGGAGCATTATGGCAACACCATTGTTGTCGAGCAAGTGGATGGCGTTTCTGTCTGGTATGGAAATGTCGATGTATCGGATGTGAAAGTTGTACGATTATGTAGAGAAAGGACAGATTTTAAGGGATGAGTAGAAGTGAAGATTTGTATTTAGTATTGATGAAAGATGGAGCGGATTTAAATTATCAAGACTACGTGGCCTAAATTTCGATTAGAAGGGTTCACAATTCTTTTTTTATACATCATCTTACTTTGTGGCCTTTTTAAAAACATTGTTTTGCTTTGCTATGCTGATTATTCCACACGAGTTGGGACATGCAATCATGGGTGAGTTGTGTGGCTTTCACGTCAAAAGAAATTCGTTTTTTGTCCATACGGTGGAAATACAGTTTTCGATTCTTTATCTAATTCCTCTTTAAAAGAAGAGTGGATGGTACTTTTGGCAGGACCTATGATGCAGATGATTGTTTTTTATCTTCTATCGTTTGTTTTACCAGTAGATGACTTTGAAATCTTAAAGATGTATCATTTTTGCGTTGTTAGGGTTTAATCTGTTGCCGTTTTATCCTTTTGGATGGTGGGAAAAGCCGTACAGTTACTGTTTGCTTTCTTTTGCCATATTACCGAAGTTTGTTGGTTACTGTTTTGATTTCCCTTGCTGGACTTAGTGTAGCGATTCTATTCTCTTTTTGACTCGTTCTTATCAACTTACTTTCATTTTGATTCTCGTCTTTGTAAAATGTTTGGAAACGTTTCGGAAACGATATTTTTATTTCAATCTTATTTACTGACAAGGTACTTACATCCACGTGATTTTCCTCGTAAAAAATTGTAATTCGTCTTGATCAAATGTATTTGGGACGAAGTCATATTTTTTAGAACAGATGGAATGAACTGGACCGAGAAAGTTTTTTTGAATCACTATTTTCAAAGTAAAAAGTTGTAAATTCTCTTGACTGTTTTTTTCAAACTCCTACTAACATAGAGAATATATGTTTAAAAGGAGGTTAGACAAATGAACCGTGAAGTAGATAAAGAAAAAGATATTCATGACGGCATTTGTTTGGCTCTTTTTATTTTGTTTCTTTTTTTTTTTCTGTTGATTATGATTGGTCGTCATTCTTTTGTTTTAAGTGATCCGTTACCTGATGAGCAGCTTGTAATCGATGGAACAGAAGAGATTCTTCCTACTTTCGATCCGAATCATCCGACCATTACAGTGAATCCTTCTGGTCCTTCTAAAACGGTTGTCAGTAACGTAACGTATCAAGCACCTAAGAAAGAAGAATCAGTTTATGATAATACGCAAGATGTGTCAGAGTTGAAACAATGGGTTTCATGGTTATTGGAATCTATTCAGGGAAGTGCTCATCCGAACTGGTATCGATTAAAGATAAGTTAGATGGATATTTCATCGAATTATCTAAAATAGATTTTAGTAAACGTCGTGTCGAAGAGATGAATACGGAATTAAAAGAGATAGAAAGTAAGATTCAAGAAATAAATAATACGAATTTAGCAGCAGTTTTTGGTTCGAATTTCTTCTTTTACAATTTATAGTAGTGTATCTGAACGAGCAATGTTGGAACAACTGATTTCTTATTTACCGGATTCGCTAGAAAAGGATGAATTTTCTCTTTCCTTGCATCAATTTGATTCCGTTTTTGTTTCTTCAGAAGAAGAATTACTGAGTGCATTCAGTAGCGAACTCGTTTCCGAAATTCACTTTATGAATGACATCATGACTACAGAAGATATTACGATTCAGACACCGAAATTGTTGGATGGAGAAGGGTACCAAATTACCGGTGCAGATGTTTTGATTTTCGACACGGTTGTTTCTTTTCACAATGTATCTTTGAATCTTTCTTTGTCCATAGTGGATAGTGATGTTTTTTAGAAGCAGTCGATTTGCTCGATGCTGCTAATATGAGTGCTACTTCTAGTACCGTTTCTTTTTATTGATGTGAATAATTCTTTTGAAACGATAGAAAATCCTTCTATTACTGGTATCGATAGTGTTTTTATTAGGCGATGTGACAACTGCATTTGTACAAGACTCTATTTATGGATATGTAGAAAGTTACCGTTCTACAGTTACAGTTTCTAATTTGGATGAGTTGGAAGTTGCTCTTTGGAATCCATTTTGTACCAATATCATCTTAGCCGCAGATTTGGTATTGACATCTGATATGACGGCAACTCACTCTGTTACAATCGATGTCAATGGATATTCTTTTGACTGTCAAAAGTTCGAAATTTTAGGTGATGTCACATGGATCGGAATGGACTTAGAAGAAGAGGGAGATGATTCTTCCGATATCAGTTCGGATGATGACTGTTCTTATTCGGAAGAGTCCGATGAAGTTTTGAGTGAAGATGAGTTTAGCGATGATTCGTCAGATTCTATGGTAGAAGAAGAGACTTTGGTGGAAGTAGATCCTGTGATTCCCAATTCCTTTAATATTGAGGTTTCTGTCAAATGATTCCTTTATTTGTCATAAAATATCCGAATAAAGTAGAGTAAAAACTCCTAAAATATGATATAATAAATTTTAGAATAAAGGGATTGGAGAAATGTGTATGCTAGGAACGATTGTCAGTATTGTTGGAAATACCATTACGATTAAACTTTCTATTGATATGACTAACCAAGTAAACTTAGTTGGCATTCATGTTATTTTCGAAGATACAAACGACACTAAGATTGTCGGTGAAATTGTCGATGTCGATCAGACAAGTGCTAAGGTTTCAATTGTTGGAGAAGTATTGCCAACTGGTTTTTTGCCTGGTTTTTCGGCAAAACCTTCTTTTCGTGCAAAACCAAGATTAATTAAGAGTGACGAACTAGAACTGATCTTTTGGTAAACAACAGATTACGGACCATTCGCAAATTTATTTTGGTCTTTCTACGGTTTATCGTAATTATCGCATTAACGTCAATACCAATCAATTTTTCAGTAATCATTTCGCCATTTTAGGAAATACTGGTTCTGGTAAATCTTTTACGGTATCTAGATTGTTACAAAATATCTTTTCTAATCCGAAGAACGCTCCAGAATCTGCTAATATTTTTTTATATTTGATGCTTATGGTGAATATATCAATGCCTTTCAAAATATCAACCAAATCAATCCGAATATCTATTATAAAAACTATACGACAAATGTTGCATCGCCAGAAAGTGAGATTTTAAAAAATTCCACTTTGGTTATTAGGAACCGATGATATTGCTCAGTTATTAGGAGTTACGACTTCTTCCCAGTTACCAATCATCGATAAAGCATTGAAGTTAGTTCCGATTTTAAAGAGTAATGATGACAAAACGTTGAAACAGAAGAATGAAATTATTGCTCGTGCTTTGATGGATATTTTGATGAGTGGTAAAGATTCTACTAAGATTCGTGATCAAATTACAGCAGTGTTAACTAATTTCAATACAAAGGATTTAAATTTACAATCGTTGATTATTCAACCGGGATACAATCGTACTTTGCAACAACTTTTATATGTCGATAAGACTGGTAAAATGCAAGAGATGAGTTTGGTTGTCGATTTCGTCAGTAAATTTACGACTGAGGAGTCTGAGTTGAAGACACCGGATGGAACGATTCCCTTTACTTTGAAAGATTTAGAAAACGCGATGGATTTTTTCACTCATTAGTGAAGGTGTTTTTAAAGAGTGATAAAGTATTCGATTATGCTAATATTTTGAGTGTTCGTCTTCATACGTTAGTAAATGGAGATGCGGCACAATACTTCGATTATCCTAGAATGATTAGTAGAAGATTACATCAAGAGTTTGGTTACGACGAGTCTTGGTAAAAGCGCAGATTGTAAACTTCAATATCAACTATGTCGATGACCGTATGGCAAAAGCACTTACGAAAATCATTTCTAAGATGTTGTTCGACTTTGCTTGTGAGTATAAAAGATCGTGGTGGTATTCCATTCCACATTATCATTGAAGAAGCTCACCGTTATGTTCAAAAAGATGCCGATGAAGAAATCTTGGGTTATAATATCTTCGACCGTATTACCAAAAGAAGGTCGTAAATATAATTATCTGAAACTTCCATTTCCCAATGTTCTAACTTTATCATTTTGAGAACGTTGCATCCAAAAGATTTGGAATATATTCGGAACATGGTACCGTCGGTCAGCAGTGCTATTATGGAAAGTTTGAAGACGTTGCAGCCTGGTAATTGTATCGCATTTGGTAGTGCTTTTAAAGTTCCTACAGCGATGCATATTGAAAGACCAAATCCAGAACCGCTTAGCAATAGTGCCAATATTCAAAATATTTGGTATCAGCCGGGAACATTTTATCAAAGTGCTACGACAACTTATCAGAAACCTGCAGATCTTGCGGCTTTACAGGCTTCTCTTACTACTAACGTAAAAAAAGAGGATAGTAGAAGTGATTTGAAAAAATCTACACAAAATAAAAAGTGTGTAGATTTTTTGTATGATAAAATTTAAATAAGGAGGATTCAATGATAACAAGAGAATATAGAAATTTTACTCGAGAAGAAAAAAAATTAAAGCTGTAAAAATGGTTTTTGATTGATAAGAAATCTCAAATGGAAGTTGAAAGAACTATATTAGGTAAAAAGAAAAGTACAGGTACACTTAATAGATGGATTAGAGAGTATATTCAGGAAGGCGAAGAAAATTGTTTTAAAAAGAAAAAAGGATTGAAAAAAATAGAAATAACGGAAGACAATGTTAGATATGAAATACTAAAAAAATTCAATGCCTTCCTGGAAAAAAAATACATACAAATTCCAATTCATCGAAAAATTCAAGAAACAATACCCAATAAATATAATGTGTGAAGAATTAGAAATATCCAGAGATACTTATTACAAATGGCTTAAAAGAAAAAATATAAAAAATAGATACGAATTAAATCATGAAGCATTAAAACCGCTAATTCAAAAATATTATGATTTATCAAATGGAACTGCAGGATATAGACAAATAAAAAGAACAACTTGAATATCATGAAGGAATCATTATCTCATATTATATGGCTTTCTTAATTAAATGTTGCATAATGAAATTACCTGAGGCTAGAAAGAAAAATAAAAATAAAGGTAAATATACGGTTACAACGAAAGGGGATGAAAAGAAATACACTTATCAAAATATAGCAGAAAGTATGGATATAAATGATATTTATAAAGTAATATCAACTGATACAACAGAAGTAAAATTGGAAAAAGACGGAAAACAAAATGTATCATTCTTTATTGATGCTTATAGCACTGAAATATTAGTATCATGTATTGGTAAATCACTAAATAATGATTTCATAGAATACAATCTAAATTTATTAAATGACAGTGATTATAAATTAGATAATATCATATTACATTCAGATCGTGGAGGAATGTATAAAAGTGGAATATATAATACAAAAACCGCTGAAATGAATCTTATACCAAGTATGTCCGCACCTTACACTTGCACTCATAATCCTTGGATAGAAACACTCAACGGCCAATTCAAAAGATTTCATCAAGAAAACATACAATCCCAAGACTCTTGATGAACTACAAATTGTATTAAACAAATTTGTATACTATAATAATAACATAAAAATTAAAAATAAACTAAAAACAACACCGATTAATTATCGATGTTGCCATAGTTAAGAACTTTTTATTTCGTGTATAAATTTATCAAGTCAGTTCTCATTGGTCTTTTTTATTCCTCAATTGTTACTTTCTGAGTATAATACCCACCAATCAAACTGGTTTGAAGTGTATATCTATTATCTCTAGCAATTATATTTCTAACATAATTCAAGCCATTTCCATGACCTTTGTTGTATATCCTTTTTCTCTGAATTTTAGCAACATTAAAATCTCCTTTAAAAGTATTCATCACAACAAAAAATAAGTTTTTGAAAACGATACATTTCTAAACTAATTCTTTTTTTTCATCACTCTCTGTAGCAGCATCGATAGCATTATCTAAAAAAGAATGCCAAAAAATTCTACAAATGAAATATCCTTTCCAACATTTAAAGACTTCATTTTAGGACTGATTTATGAATCAATTCCTTTTCTTTGGGCTTGAATTAATTTATAAAAAATCAAGCCCTTCATACCACCTTTTAGGAATATTAGCAATTTGGGTATCAACAATTGCAGAATTTTCAAAACTTTCTTGTAAGATTGAATCAATATATTCAATTGCCTCTTTTCCTCTACAATAGAACGAATATAAGCAAGTTGGTTTTTATATTCATGGTAAGATAATCTTTCATTCTCTAGCCAACTTTCTAAAGATGTAGCATGAGTAAATAATACTTCATACTGACTATTTAAAGTTTGATACTTATTACGTTCAAAAATATATAAAATTGTTAAAATAAACAAAAAAAAAGTGGAATAAAAATTATAATCAAATCATTCCAAACCATTTTACTTGCTGTAACATGCAATCCTGTTATACTAATAAATACTATTGCTAAGAACAAAAATAATATAATACTTCTTTCTCATAATTTATTCTACTTACTAATTTCATAAGCTTTTTTCTAAACAACGGAAAAAAAGAAAAAGATAAAACAAAAGTAATGACAAATAAATTTCCAATAATAAGATAAAATAAACTATTTCGGGTTCATTTAAATTAAAGAACATACCTAGTATTAATGCTCCCAATATGTCACCAAAAGTGGCAATTAAATATGTAACTCCAGTTGCCACAAAGGATTTTACCAATGGAATTTGAAAATATATGACAAAACCAAACATAAAGTTAAATAATTAATAATTGGGGCAATAGAACTATAAATAGGTTGATATGTAATTAGACAAATAAGAGACCAAAATAAACATGAAACAGCTATCTTTTTTTCTAGAAACAAACACGCTCGAATCTAATAAACGATAAACAGCAAAACTTTCTACTCCAAACAAAATAACCGCAAAAAATAGCTTAAGAGCGTTTACTATCACGGAACCTTAACTCCTTTTTGAAATTTCTAGACACTTCATAAACGATTTCACCATTATCAAATACCAATTCATTTGTTCCAGAATTATAACTCTTAATATGGTCTTTGTTGACAACCATACTCCGTGAAACTTTAGAAAAGCGTTTATCATCACTTAACATTCTTGCTACTTCATTTAAGGTTTTACCGATATATTCATCACCATAAGTTGTTCTGACTAAGCATCTCTTAGAATCTTGCTCTTTTTCTACGTAGATAATGTGGTTGTATTCAATTTGATAACTAGTATAATTATACTCATAAGACAACGTATGGTTTCTGGTGCCATACATTTTCATAATAATTTCTAATACTTCTTCCAATTTATGATTGCAGTCGTCCAATTTGTTGATAAAATCTAATAAATATAGCCGACTACTTAATGCTTCTAATTTATATTGATTATATCCGGTTACAATCACAAGTAAAGAACGCCAATCCTCGCAAGATTCACGTATGTATCTAGCGACATCTAGGCCAGATTCTTCACCTACCTCAATATCTAACATATAAATCTTAGAGCCAATATCTCTTCTTGTCAGATTGAAGAATTCCTCATTATATTGATGAAAAATATGAATTCGATATTCAATATCACTTTTCATCATCTGATTATTAATCAATTTAATTGATTTTTCTAAAAATCTATCATTATCATCGCAAACAATAAAATTAATCATGTATCTACCCTCGCATTGTTATTTTACCATATTTTACCAATTATTTGGTACAAATTATCTCTTTTTCGACTTTTATGTCGTACTTTTTCTTTTACTTCCGAAAATTTAATTGGTCGTTTATCTGTAATAATGTCTGTACAGGTGACTAACCACAGCACAAACAACGCTAAAACAATATAGATAACGCGACCTGCCACTGGATCTTTAATACATAGAAAATAGATGCAAGTGCAAATAATATATCAATAAAGTAAATAATTAAAACTGTCTTTCGCTGAGAAAAATTTCATCTTTAAAAACTGATGATGCAAATGTTGCTTGTCCGGTGAAAAAATCGGTCGATGCTGGAGCAACCTTCGGATAATTGCAAATAACGTATCCAAAGTCGGAATTGCCAAAATTAAAAGTGGTACAAAAAATAGAACTGAATGCCATTCCTTTTTAAATCCAAGTAAAGAAATAATTGCAATAATAAACCCCATAAACTGTGAACAATCACCTGCAAAGATTTTTAGCCGGATAAAAAATTATGGAGCAAAAATCCTAATGTCGAACCGAGCATAATAAAGGTTAGCAACATCTCTAAACTATTCGTTCTACCTTGATAAATACAAATAATACCAGCAGTCAAATAGAAAATGGAAGAAATACCACCAGATAAACCGTCTAAGCCATCAATTAGATTGATGATATTAACACATGCAATAATAAAGAATATTGTAATTGGATATGCCCAAATTCCAAAGGATATTTCAGGTAAACCGAAGACTGTAATACTGTCCAACAAAATTCCACCATAAAAAGACAATGACAGATGCTGCAGCAAGTTGTCCAATTAATTTATAAGAAGCACGCAAATCGTGAATATCATCGATAATACCTGTCAATATAATAATAAAACTACCAATTAAAATAGAGTTCATTTGTAAGCTATGTACCCCAAAGCACATATAGCCAAACAAGAACCCTAGAAAATGCCCAGTCCCCCGAGTTTCGGATTGGTTTATTGTGAATATGACGATTACCTTCCGTACTACGTGGTACATCGACCGCACCGATATGGTGTGCAATTCATTTCATCACTGGCATAATAGCCGCACTAAAAATGAATGTTGTTAAAACAATTCTGATGACATTATCAAATGTATTTCCGAACATATTATCATCCCCATTTTCTTTATTTATAACAAAAGTTAGAAAAATACAAAAGAGAAAAACCTAAGGAAATAGGTCTTTCTTACAATAATTCTAAATGATTTAGCATCATACCGGCTCCATCTGCTACGCAAGTCAAAGGATGCTCAGCTACAAAACAGGAACTTTGAGTTCTTTCGAAAAAAAGATCAATCAACCCATTTAATAAAGAACCACCACCTGTTAAAATAACACCTTTGTCAATAATATCTGCAGAAAGTTCTGGTTGCGTCTTTTCTAATACACGTTTGGTAGCTTTGTACAAGTTTTAACACATCTGGTTTCAAAGCCTCTACAACGTCGTTTTCTTTTAACTGTTACTGTCTTAGGAAGACCAGAAACAATATCGCGCCCCTTTACCCCATAGTAGTTTCTTCTTTAGAAGGAATCACAGAACCCATTTCCTTTTTGATGTTCTCAGCAGTCACTTCACCAATTAAGATTTTGTAATTCTCTTTTAAATAATTAATGATGTCTTTGATCAAAAGCATTGCCTGCTATCTTTACAGATTCACTAGTAACGATGTTTCCCAAAGAAAGAACGGCAATATCTGTCGTACAAATTCCCCTCCAATATCAATAACCATGTTTCCAGTCGGTTTTGAAATATCTAAACCGGCACCAATTGCAGCAACTTTAGGCTCTTCTTCCAAATAAACTTTGCGAGCACCAGTACGTATTGCAGCTTCTTTTTAATGGCATTTCGTTCCACTTGTGTGATATTGCTTGGACAACAAATTAAAATGCGTGGACGAAGGAAAATTTTCCAATTGCTTTGCGTAAAAATTTGTTTAGCATTGCTTCTGTAATTTCAAAATCTGCAATGACACCATCTTTCATCGGTTTCACAGCAGTAATCTTTCCTGGCGTTCGTCCGACCATTTTCATTGGCATCTTTCCCAACGGCAAGAATTTTTTTTGTATCCGTATCAATTGCTACAACAGAAGGTTCGTTGAGTACAATTCCTTTCCCTTTGACGTACACGACGACATTGGCAGTACCTAAATCGATTCCTACATCTTTCAAACTGTTCACCTCTTTAAATATTTTAGTCTTGTCGCTTCCCCACCCTTAATATGTCTCGTATTCAAATGTTCGTCTAAAACAGTACGAACTTGATAATAAAGTACTAAATCCAAATCGTAAAGGCGCACTTTCAAATCATAATGGACTGTACTCTTACTAACATGTAACATATTTGCAATCTCACGGATGGTTTTATCGGTTTGAATCATCAATTCTGATTCTTTTAATATTCTTTCTTTAATTTTCTTTTTCATAATATTCTCTAATAAAGTATATGTTAGGAAAATATTTTATGAATTATTCTGTTGTTAATTCTTTTAAAGTTTTGCCAATAGCAAGATTAGGATTTAAAACAGTACCGTTTAAAGTACAATTCAAAATGCACATGGTTTCCTAAGCTCTGATTGATTATAGAAGTACCACTTGTGGCAATCGTTTGACCTTGAAAAACTTTATCGTCTTTACTTACTTTGACATCAGTTAATCCTTGATAAGTGCTGATTAAGTTATTATCGTGTTGTATCGTAACACTTTTTCCAAACAATTCTGTGTCTTCCACTTCAATTACAGTTCCATCCAAAACGGCTAGAACAGCGAATGGATTGGCAGCACTATAATCGATTCCAGAGTTTTGCATATAGACTCCATCGTAAGAAACAAGAGCACTTTCTTGTAAGCTAGCATCACTCTGATAATCATAGAAATCTCTAGCAACCGTAACACTCGTATCGCTATATGGTGTCATTATGGTTTGTTCCGTTGCAATAACAGGAACAGTATATCCGTTAATTTCGTCAGAAACATAGTCGATATCCTCAGCTGGCTTTTTGCAACCTCTCTGTTTCCATAAAAATAGACTCCCATAACAAGTAAAAGTGCAGAAAAGCACATACAAGCTTGGCAGCACATATGGTTTTAACTTCAATTTTCCTTTTTCTTCATCTTTTCCACCTCATTAAAAGTGTGGCAAAAGAAAAAAGATTTTATACATTATTTTAAAAATTGTGATGACAAAAAGAAATCGTAAACAAAATTGGTAACCAAATAAGAAAGAGACAAAGTTACTAATAGATAGAATACTCTAGCTTGAGCGACACGATTTTTTTTAAAAATAAAATTAATATTCAATCCGTCCATCGTCCATACGACAACTAAAGTAATAAAATATACAAAAAAGTTTAGGCGTCACGATGATGTCTCCTTTCATAATCCGTTATTTTCTGGATTCTTCTGACGTGACGTTCTCCGTTAGAAAAAGGTGTCTTCAAAAAGGCATCGACAATATCCAATGCTTTAAAGGAAGACATCGCACCAGAAATGGCAATGACGTTTGCATCGTTATCAATACGAGTCATTTTGTCTCTTTAATCGTACTGACATGGGCACAACGCACTCCATCTACTTTGTTACATGCAATTGAAATACCGATTCCAGATCCACAAATGGCAATACCGTATTCCACAATATGATCTCGCACCGCTTCACCAAGAGCAAATGCAAAATCTGGATAATCGACAGATTCCTTTCCATCTTTTGTTCCATAATCAATTACTTCATAATGTTTTTTCTGTAGATATTTTACAATTTTAGTTTTCATTTGATATCCACGATGATCACTTGCAATACCAATCTTCATATTATCACACCCTAAAAACATTATAACAAAAGGATGGAAATCCGTAAATAATAGCAAGAAAAAAAGAAACGATTATTTCGTTTCTTCAGTAAATCCATATTTTTTTATTGAACTTCTCAACACGACCTGTTTTAGAAGCTCTAGCTTGTTTTCCAGTATAGAATGGATGACATTTAGAACAAACTTCTACTTCGATTGAAGGCTTTGTTGAAATTGTCTTAAATGTTTCTCCGCAAGCACATGTAACAGTACATTCTTGAGTTTCTGGATGGATTCCTTTTTTCATAAACATTCTCCTTCCGCGTTCACTCGCCATGGTTCACATCGAAACCATAGTAATTAATTGCTAGTTTATTATAGCAAGGATTTATTGAATTGACAAGTATTATTTTTCTTCGATTCGAATTTTTGCACCGACATTGGAAAGTTTTTCAACAATGTTCTCGTATCCACGTAAAATATGTTCCGCATTGGAAATTCGAGTTGTACCATCAGCAATCAAACCGGCAACAACCAAAGCAGCCCCTGCCCGTAAATCAGTTGCTACTACTTCCTCGCCATGCAATTTAGAAATACCCGTAATTTCGGCCGTATTTTCTTCTACATTACAATCTGCGCCCATTTTGCATACATAAGGGATGTGCATAAAACGATTTTCAAAAATCTTTTCTTGAATTTTAGATGTTCCCTTGCACTGTGTTAATAAAATGGAAAACGGTTGTTGTAAATCAGTTGGGAAACCAGGATACACTGCTGTCGTAATGTTAGTAGCACGATATTCTCCCTCATGATTAATGATGACATAATCGCTACCAACTTCATAATATACACCGATTTCGTCAAATTTCGATAGTAAAAGAATCGATGTGTTCTGGAATCAAATTGTCGATTTTTAGATAATTTCCAGTCAAAGCAGCAATAATGGCATAAGTGCCAGCCTCAATTCGATCTGGAATCACTTCATGATAACAGCCATGCAATTCACTGACACCATGAATTTTAATTGTTGATGTACCTGCTCCAGAAATAGAAGCTCCCATATTATTTAAAAAAGTAGCGACGTTGACAATTTCAGGTTCTTTAGCAGCATTATCAATAACCGTATCTCCCTTTGCCAAAACAGCGGCTAACATAATATTAATCGTTGCTCCGACAGATGCGATATCCAAATAAATATTAGCACCACGTAGTTCTTCGGCATCGACCACATACTTGTTACCTTCACTAGATACCGTTGCTCCCAATGCCTCAAACCCTTTTAAATGTAAATTAATCGGTCGTTTTCCAATCGAACATCCACCTGGAAAATACATTTCAACATGATGATATTTACCAAGCAATGCTCCCATAAAGTAGTAAGAAGCACGCAACTTCTTTGCTAAGTGTTCTGGAATTTCTTTATTTTCAATCTGACTAGGATCGATGACCATCGATTCACTCGCTCTTCTAACCGAAGCCCCTAAAAACTTTAAACACTCTGATAATGCATCAATATCTGTGATATCCGGAACATTACAAATGGTAACAGTATCACTTGCTAGTAAGGCAGCTGGTATTAACGCAACTGCACTATTTTTCGCCCCACTTATTCTAATACTTCCTGATAGAGTTTCGCCTCCATCGATTACTAACTGTTTCATTTTTACCTCCAGACTAATACACTATTATATTGTATTAATCACCATCATATTTGCTCAAAAAAAAACTTGAATTTTATGATCGATTTCTGCCTTCATTGGCTTTTCTCCACTACCGATGACTTTTCTCGGATCATAAACATCTTTATTCTCAGCAACAAACTCTAAGACACCATTGTGCCAAGCTTGTTGCAATTCTGTATTGATATTAATCTTACAAATTCCACAAGAGATTGCCTTTTGAATCATATTATCTGGGGATTCCACTACCACCATGTAATACTAACGGTATCGCGACATTTTCTGAAATGCGTTTCATCGTATCGAAGTCTAACTTTGGTTCGCCTTTATAAATACCATGAACACTACCCAATGCTGGTGCAATCGTGTCGACATTTGTCTCCTCACAGAAGCGGATAACATCTTCGTATCTTGCATACAACTTTTCAGATACAAACCCGTCTTCTTCACCACCGACACAACCGACTTCACCTTCTACAGTCACATCCTTAGAATGAGCATATTGAACAACTTCTTTCGTAAGAGCAATATTTTCATCCAAAGGAAGGGTAGAGCCGTCAATCATAACTGATGTAAATCCAGCATCGATAGCAGCCTTACAGTTTTCTACCGAATGCCCATGGTCCAAATGAAGAACAACATCGATACTAGGATTGAAAGCCTGTATCATGCCATGAACCATTGCACTGACTACTTGAAATCCACCCATGTACTTAGCAGCACCTTCACTTACTCCTAAGATAACTGGACAATTGACACAGTTACATTCCTCTAAAATGTACTTCGTCCATTCCAAATTATTAATATTAAATTGTGGGATTGAATATTTTCCCGCTTTTGCTTTTTGCAGCATTTCTCTTGAATTTACTAACATATTATCACCCGTTTTAATCATAATATAGAACATTTAGAAAAGCAAGAAGTGTTCCGCAATTCATTGTCAAGTAAGTATCAAAAGAGGTAATCAAATAATTCAAACAAGAAAAAATCATATTCTACCTGATCTTCTTCTGTTTCCGTTGCATCTAACATACAAAACGGTGGAAATAAAACACACCACCAATTCTCTCCCGCACCTTCTCCTAATGTAATAACCAAAGATTCATAATATCCTTCTGGATACGTACCACCTTTATACTTTTTTTCTGGAAAATAGTTTTGGCCAAGTGAGATGTGATACGAATATGGAACTTCTTCCTCTAAAAATCCGTTCTAAATCCGGTAACATGGCTGAAATCGTTTCTTTTGTTTCCGAAATACTAGAAGCGGATGACATGACAGTGGATAATTTTTGATTGAACAGAGAACGAACATGCATTTTAATTTCCTGATCGTAACTACTATTGCTATTCGCAATGATACGAAATCGAAAAGACTCCTCTGGAATCACCGGTTCGACAACGTGCTTAAAACTGCCAAGCAAGATAACAAAAAGCACCAATACACAAGATTATTTTTTTCATCCAATCACCTATTTCATATTGATGATGGAAGAAAATTTCTATACAAAAAAGAAAATAGAAATTCTATTTTCGCATAACGAATACCATACGGTCTCTTCCCCTGTAAGTCTTTCTTTGTGACAATCTGAACATTTGGAATATCAGAAAATAACGATACGACCGCGTCTTTTTGCAAATCGCCAATCTCCATCGCTAAAAGAAACTGATTACAGGTATGTTCTAGTAAACGTTCTCTAATTTTACGATAGCAATCTAACCCATCCGCTCCCCCATAAAGGGCAAGAGCTGGTTCATTATCACGAACGATATCTTGAATTTCTTCATCATTACGAATATAAGGTGGATTGCTAATGATAATATCGTACTTTTCATCGACCTCGCTCCACATATCACTTTGAATAAAGCAGACATCTAACTCGAGGCATGCGGCATTTTCTTTAGCCACTTCCAAAGCAAGTGGACTGATATCTAACAACGTCACATCCAATTCTGGACATTTTTTTCTTAATTGTCAAACCAATCGCACCAGAACCACAACCTAAGTCGATTACGCGCTTTGCATCTGAAAACTCATATCGAATATAGTTTAGCACATTCTCGACAAGTTCTTCCGTCTCAAATCTCGGAATCAAAACGTTTGGATTCACATGAAAAATATTTCCGTAAAAATTAACGGTACCAACAACGTACTGAATCGGTTGATTATCCCGAATTTTCTGAACTTTTCCTTGTAATCTTGAACAATTTCATCACTGACAACCGAGTCCAACATCGTTAGTAATTCCAAAGAATTCACATCTAACAAGATGGCTAACAACATCTTAGCATGAGTACTAGATATCTTACTTTTACCATAGACAATCAATTCTTCAACTGTCATTATTCACCAGCTAACTGACGTTTTGGTCTTCTGTAATCAAAGCATCGATAATACCTTCTAAGTCACCATTCATAACACGGTCTAAGGTATTGGTCGTATACCCAATTCTATGATCTGTAACACGATTCTGTGGATAATTGTACGTACGAATCTTCTCAGCACGATCTCCCGTACCAATTTTACTCTTCCGTTCACTACCTAATTTTTCATCTTGTTCTCTTTGTTTTGCTTCAAAAGACGAGCCCGCAATACTTTCATAGCTTGTTCTTTATTCTGAATTTGACTCCTTTCATTTTGGCACGTTACAACCGTATTTGTAGGTAAGTGCGTAATCCGAACAGCAGATGGTGTCGTATTAACTCCTTGGCCACCATGACCGCTAGCACAATAAACATCGATACGTAAATCGTTTGGATTAATTTCGATACTGACATCTTCTACTTCTGGCATAACCAAAACAGTTGCTGTAGACGTCTGAATACGACCGTTAGATTCTGTCACCGGAACTCTTTGAACACGGTGAGAACCACTTTCATACTTCAATTTAGAATAAACGTTGTCCCCTTTTTACCATAAACTCAATCTGAGCAAAGCCACCTGCATCGCCTTCTGTAGCATCGATAATCTCTGTTTTCCAACCTTGACTTTCGGCATAATGTTGGTACATACGGAATAAATCTCCAGCAAAGATGTTCGCTTCATCACCACCTGCAGCACCACGAATCTCAACGATAACGTTTTTACCATCGTTCGGATCTTTCGGAATTAGCAAGATTTCCAAACGATGATACAAATCCTTTTGTTTTACAGAAAGAGTATCGTATTCTTCCTTTGCAAATTCAGCCATTTCTGGATCTCGTTGCAACTCTTTTGCTTCTTCCATATCGGTAACTACCTTTTTATATTCTTGATAGCAAGAAACCGTTTCTTCTAAAGATGAGATTTCTTTTGAAAGATCACGTGTTTTGTTAATATCACTCAATGTTTCAGGTTTTAATAGTTCTTGATTTAATTCATTATACTTTTTTCAATTGCATCTAATCTTTTCAAACATAGTCGTCCCTCCCAATAACGTTACTATTATATCACAATCTAAATAGAAAAAAACTAGAATTATTGTTCCAATTCTAGTTCATCTTCATCTAATACAACTAAATCTTTTAAATCGTCACTGTCATCATCAAAATCGTCATCTTCGTTATCTGCAGAATCGTAAACAGAATCCTCATCATCTTCAGACATCATTTCGTCTTCATCATCTTTTTCTTCTAAATCCAAATCGATATCATCTTCATCTTCATCATCGATATTAGATAAAAATATGATCGGAAGTATGACGACTACTCAAATCCCACGTTCCATCTTCTAATAAAATAAAACGTTTATCTGTCGAAAGTGCCGTAAAGTAATCTCCAATTTTACTATCAAAAGTAGATTGCGGCAAATCAAGAGCATCGATAATCTTCTGATATAACTCTGCCGTCGTCTGATTTCCTTTTTCTTCCAATAATAAATTCGTAATGTCTTTATTGGATAACAACTCCAACTCCTCTTTTGACATATTTTTAATACCCATTTTTATAACCTCCAATAGCAAGAATACATATAACTACGATAATTATATGCAATGTATCATTTTTGCTTATCTTAATAGTTAATTTCATAATATATTTTAGAAATCGTTTCCCTTTCGACTATAATCTCATAAGAAACTCGAAAGAGATGTTCTTGTTGTTCTAATGAAATCGTTTTCAAGTTAAAAGATAAAATTTGATTCATTTCCTTTAACTTACAATTCAAGATTTTATCTTTATTTATATCAAATGTCAATATAAATTTTATGTCTTTATTTTCCTTGTTAATGTACTGTTTTGAAAATCCAATAATACATGCGTTTTAGAAGAATCACAATCGACATATTTTAAGATACCCAAATTGGCATCATATATGCCAAAAGTTTCAAAATCTTGAACAGTGTCATTAGAAATCATATGAATACGAATTGGTATTTTTGCCATAACATCATCTCAAATCATGCCAATCATTATAACATAGGATTCATAAAATGCATACATATTTCACTATTTTTTAGAAATAATAAAAATGGTGATGAAACGTGAAAATTTTAAGAAAAATATTAAAAAATCGGTTTCATCTTGACCACTATTTTTTTAATAGGTGTAACTGGTGCTTATCTATATGCTTATTTATCTCCAGAAATTCAAATAAAAAACGCAAATGCGTTTGTCATGTACGATAATGCTGAAACCGTTTTTTTATCAAAGGAAGTGGTAGTCAAGAGTGGACAGAATTAGAACAGATCTCAGATACTTTAATACAAGCGACCATTTATACAGAAGATAAACATTTTTATAATCATCACGGATTTGATATCTTACGGATCATCAAAGCATTGTATACAAACTTTATCAGTGGAAAAACAGTTCAAGGTGCATCGACGATATCGCAGCAATATGCCAAAAACTTATTTTTTAGATTTCGATAAAACCTGGGAACGGAAATGGAAAGAGATGTGGATTACATTACGATTAGAGACCCATTATTCCAAGGATGAAATTTTAGAAGGTTATTTAAATACGATCAATTATGGACATGGAATGTACGGAATTGGAAATGCGAGCTATTTCTATTTTGGAAAATCGCCAAAAGATTTGACCTTAGCAGAGTCAGCGATGTTAGTAGGAATTCCGAAGTCGCCCTCGAACTATTCTCCTATCAGCAACTACGACCTTGCCAAGCAAAAGACAACGATATGTATTAAATACACTAGTAAACAACGGAATGATTAGTAAAGAAGAAGCCGACCAAGCCTATGCAGAGAAATTGACGATTATCGGTGAAAAAAGTGAAAACGATTTATCTAAAATCATGTATTATCAAGATGCTGTCATGAAAGAATTAAAAACAATTAAAGCAATTCCTGAAGATTTAATGGAAACGGGAGGACTCAAAATCTACACCAATTTAGACATGGAGACACAACTGAATATGGTTGAAAATATCCAAAACACCTTAGCAGGAGAAGATGAATTGCAAACAGCAAGTGTCATGATGGAAGCAAAAACAGGAAAAGTAATTGCCTTAATGGGTGGAAAAAGATTACAATACCTCGCAGTACAATCGAGCGATTTCATCTAAAAGACAAGTCGGATCGGCCATGAAACCACTGCTCTACTATGCCGCATTAGAAAACGGATTCACTTCTTCTACTTCGTTCTTAAGTCAAGCGACGACGTTTACATTTGCAAACAATAAAACGTATTCTCCTCAAAATTACGGTGAAGTATATGCCAATAAGCCAATTTCACTAGCAGCAGCAATCGCCTATTCTGACAACATCTATGCTGTAAAGACACACATGTTTTAGGAGAAGAAACACTGGTAGATATTTCCAAACGACTAGGAATTACAGAAGAGTTGGAAGCAATTCCTTCTTTACCTTTAGGAACCGCATCGATTAGTATGTTAGAAATGTTAACCGCCTACGGATGCTTTGCTTCTAGCGGATATTTAAACCATCCCTACTTTATTGAAAAAAAAGTCACTGACTTAAATGGTAATATCTTATATGAACACACCAAAGAAGAAACACTCGTCATACTAAATCCTAGCCTAACATTTATCTTAAGTGAACTACTAACAGGAACTTACGATCAGAAAATGATCGATTATACGTATCCGACCGCTTTGACAATTGCAAATATTTTAACACACAAAGTTTCCATCAAATCTGGAACAACAAACACGGACCATTGGTCTATCGGATACAATCCAGATGTCGTTACAGCCGTATGGATTGGATATGATGACAATCGGAATTTGGACACGAGCCAATATAAATACTCGCGAAATATTTGGGCCAATGTAATGGAAACATACATGAGCAAAAAAGATCCAGTTTGGTACGACATCCCAAATAATGTCTCAGGGGTACTCGTCAATCCAATTACCGGAAAACCAGCAACTGAAAACGATAAAAACGCCAAAATTATGTATTACATCAAAGGAACGGAACCAACCGATTCGGATCCTGTATTCGATGAAATAGAAGGAACTAATTTCGAATAAAAAAAGACGTTAGTCTTTGATAATTTCGACTACGTCTCCATTTCGGATCATATTTGCATTCGCATCATCCGTATCCAAATGAACTTCGAAATATGCCGGATTAGTTTCCTTTAATTGAACATGATCTAAAATACCACCTTTTTCTGGATGGGTCCATTTTAATTTTACTTCATTGACATCCAAAAGTCCCAATTTAGCACGTGTCTCATGGTCGATATGAATATGACGATCCGCAATGATACAACAAGGCTTTGTTACTTTTCCAACCGGTCCAATAATTGTTACAACTGCAGCACCATCTAAGTGTCCTGATTCCCGAATTGGAGGATTGATTCCAAAAGCGTAACTATCTGTTTTTAGATATTTCCACTTGCGTATAACTGCGACAAGGTCCTAAAATACGAAATTTATCCATCGTACACTTATCCGTTTGAATCTGACACATAGCAGAGGATGCAAATTGTCCAGGCTGATTCAATGGACGAACACTTTCTAACGTATAACCAGGTCCAAATAAAATTTCTAAATCTTCTTTTGTAACGTGCAAATGGTGATTGGAAACACCTACTGTTACATTCATGAATACCACCTCTAAAAAAGTATATCATTAAAATAAAAAGAAGACTGAAAAACGAGTCTTTTTTTTAGATTTTACAGTCAATATCGAAGAATAAAATTGTTTTTGATATAATGAAAAGAATAGAGGTGGATATATGGAACTGCTGATATTTGTTATCATCGCCATTGTTACAGTTTTAGCAATCATTTTAATTGTCGTTGTAAATACTTATAATAAATTTCAATTCAGTATGATTAAAATAAGCGAAGCCGAGAATAATATCGATATTTTACTTGAAAAAAATTAGACTATATCGCAAGATTCATCCCAATTATTAAAGACAATTCAAAAGAAGATTGCAGAGAATTAGATAAGGTAAACTTATAAAAATCGAAAAAGTTAAATAATTTTGAACAGAATCAACAACTGGATAAATATAAAAAAGAATTGCACGAAATTTTAGATACGGATGAAACATTATCAAAAGTAGAGATTGTTACAACATTATATGCAGAGTTTGAAGATAACGAGGAAGAATTAGAAGCATCGAAAGATTACTATAACGACAATGTAACAATCTACAACAAATTAGTACATTGTTTTCCAAGCAACTTAATTGCTATTTTATTTCATTATAAACATAAAGATTTCTACATCGACGAGAAAGAAGAAATGTTCGAAATATTAAAAGATGACAAACGTTAGTTGTCATCTTTTTTTCATCTATCTTCCAATTAATTTCAGGTAATCCTTTTTGCTTCTAAAAACGCATTGGTTTTGGAAAAGGTTTGCTACCAAAAAGCCATTAAATGCTGAAAGTGGCGAAGGATGAGCAGATTCAATAACGTAGTGAATCGGGTTGGTAATGTATTTTTTCTTACTTCTAGCAAAACTTCCCCAAAGAATGAACACAACAGGTGTCGTTTTTTATTCACTAACTGAATTACTTGATCAGTAAATTCTTCCCATCCAATTTTAGAGTGTGACGCAGCCATGTCTTTCTCTACCGTCAAAATTGAATTCAATAACAAAACTCCCTCTTTTCCCCAACTGACAAGGCTACCGGATGCCGGTGGATCAATTCCTAAATCATCTTTTAGTTCTTTAAAAATATTAATCAAAGATGGCGGCTTTCGAATTCCATCCGGTACAGAGAAAGAAAGTCCTTCTGCTTGTCCAACACCATGATAAGGATCTTGTCCTAGAATCACAACCTTTACATCTTGATAGGGAGTTAAACGAAATGCTTTAAAAATCTCACTTTGTTTTGGATAAATGGTCTTCTTTTTTATATTCTTCTGTTAAAAAGGAAGTCATCTTCTTAAAATATGGTTTCTCATATTCACTTTGTAATAAGGTATCCCAATCATTACCAATCATATTTTTTTCACCTACTTATGATATGTCTCGTGATTTATAATTTTATAAGCACGATAAATTTGTTCTAAAAGAATAACGCGAAACAATTGATGCGGAAACGTCATTTTGGAAAATGAAATTCTAGCATTAGCACGACTTCGTACGGTATCATCAAACCGTAACTGCCACCAATCACAAACGTGACATTAGAATTCGTAAGAAACGTCTGGTCCAATTCTCGAGCAAAATCAGAAGAAGATAACTCACGTCCATCAATATCCATCAAAATGACGTAATCCTTCGCTTGAATTTGTTTCATGACGCGCTCGCTTTCGCGATGAATTTGTGTTTGTGGTTCCAAAGAACCATCATCTGCCACCTCTTGAATTTCAATGCGAGTATATTTAGAAAGCCGTTTCAAGTACTCTTGAACGGCTTCCCCGATAAAAAAAGACTCTTTAATTTTTCCAACACAGATAATCTTAATCATAACTACACCCTCGATTGTTTCTAACGGCTCATGTTGTTTCGCAATTTTGACATCTAACAACTCATTTGGAAATACTTGAAACGTATCATTTAACGTATCCATTGCTACTTCTGGGGTATTATTGATTTCGCTCAGATGGGCCAAAACGATATATCTAGTATCCGGTCCAATCAATTTTGCAAATACGTGGAAGCAATTCGATTCGATAAATGTCCATCATCACTCAACACACGTTGTTTTAATATGTATGGATACGGTCCATCCATAACCATCTTCTCATCATGATTGCTTTCTAAAATATAAATCGTACGATTTTTTTAATAAATCGAAGTATTTCCGATTGACGTAACCAGTATCCGTAATATAAACCAAACTAGATGAACCATAAGATATGACATATCCAACTGAACATGGTACATCGTGAGAAGTATGAATTAACTGAACACATACATCTGCTAGATGAAACGTATCGGAGGTGATCATCAAATTATCATTCGGTACAACTTTTCGTAAATCGTTTGCAATGAGTTCTGGGACGAACACTCTCATGTTCGTCTTTTTTAACAAAAGAGGCCAAACCTTTGATATGGTCCGTATGAATATGAGTAATCAAAACACCATAAAGATCTTTTGGTGTAATTCCTTCACTTTCCAAAGCATTGCATAGAGTTTTATAATTAATTCCAATATCGATCAAAAAACGCATATCTCCACAACAAACATAAGTGGAATTGCCCTTTGATCCAGAGGCCAAAACTTTAATTCGCATAGCTAACATCCTAACACGTTACATGGATTGAAAGAAGAACTTCTAAACGGATATCCATACCACATACCAAAGTGCAAGTGGGTTCCTTGAGCATTACCAGTATGTCCCATCGCGCCAACAACATCACCCGTATAAACAATTGTACCTGCCGATACCGTAACTCGTTGCATGTGAGCATATTCAGAATAATATCCATTGGCATGTTTAATCCAAACTGTATATCCAGAACCACCGCTTCGCCATCCAGCGAATACTACAATTCCGTTGTTAGCAGCATAAATTGGTGAACCTTCACCTGTACCACTAATATCGATAGCAGCATGTAATTTTCCCCAACGATAACCATATCGAGAAGATAAGGTATATCCTTGACGGGTTGGCCATCCCCAAGAACCCAACTCTACTGGTACAACAACATTATCATCAATAGTAGAACTAGAATAACTTTGTTTCAACTTCGTACCACGTACGACAATTCGTTTAACAGAAGGAACTTCTTCAATAGTATTCGTAACGACGACGGATAAAATCTGTCCATTTTGTTTACGAATCTTCTGAGTTACCAAATTGACACCGTTGGAACCTTCTTGACGAACGGACTCATATCCAACATATTGAGTATCATCGTTAATATATTCTGTTTCATAATTAACTGTCTGACGTTCTACAACATGCGATTCTTCGATAACTTTAATCTGCGGTTGTAAAATACCAAGTGTAACAACTTGACCTGGGAATAATAAATCGTTTGCCGTTTTAAAGTTCGTATTAGCAATTAAAAATTCTTCTGTTGAAATTCGATTATTAAAAGAAACATCGGCAATCGTATCTCCTAATTGAACGACATATTGATCTTGTTCTTCCATCGTTCCATAAATCAAATATTTTGCTAAATCTTCTGCTTTGGTGTAAATAGTTTCAGTAACTGGAATCGTCGTTTCTACAGCTTTAATGTCGTTACTAACGTAAACATCTTCTAAAAATCGTACCAGTATCGACAATCGGTGCTTGATTATCATTCAAAAAAGCATCGTATTGATTGGTATCAACGAAAGCACGAATTGTTCTTTGAGCCGCATCGACAAATACATTTTGATCCAAAACATAGATAACTTGATCTGGAATAACGGTAGTCGTTCCATCTTCATTGGCATCTTCTGAACCAGAGATGGAAATTGCGTATCCACTAATGGCAAATGGACTTTGGTCTTTAATTGTTTTATAGATTTCCTCTACAGTCGAAATCTTTTCTCCAAACGTAACCTCTTTTTGAATATCTAAGTCCGTAGGAGCATAAACCTTATCGACCCCGTATTGCTCCTTGATACTATTTTGATCTTGGTCGATATACTCATTTAATTTATCAGCCGAATAGATAAGTCCAATCGACTTTCCACCTAGATAGACACGGTACACATCTTGTGGTGTCTCCGCTTCAGCAGGAACAAATCCCATAAAAACCAGCGCACCACTCAATAGAAACGAAAAAAGAATATAAAATACGGTTCTTTTTTATTCATGTTTATCACCTTTACTTTCCGGATCTTTTCTAAAACTTAAGAAAGTAGCCATATCCCGTTTAAATAGCAAATCGATTGTCGTCGTAGAACCACTACGGTTTTTACCGATAATAAATTCACTGATGCTCGTACTATCAAAGTTTTCGATTCTTTATTGTAGTAATCATCACGGTATAAGAATGATACAATATCGGCATCTTGCTCGATAGAACCAGATTCACGCAAATCGCTCATGATTGGTCGTTTATCTTCACGAGTCTCAACACTACGAGATAATTGTGACAATGCGACTACCGGAATTTGTAACTCCATCGCCATGACCTTCAATGCACGAGAAATATCGGACACTTCTTGTTGACGATTACCACCGTAATTACCGACACCACTGATCAATTGCAAATAATCGATAATGACAAGACCGAGACCATCATCAGAAGATGCTAAACGACGACATTTACTACGAATCTCGCCAATGTTAATACCTGGTGTATCATCAATGTACATCTTAGCACCAGATAATTGACTGATTGCCTCGTTTACTCGTTTCCAATCATCATTTAACAGATTACCAGTTCGAAGTTTATTTAACTCGACTTGTCCTAAAGAACTTAGCATACGAGTTGCTAATTGTTCAGCACTCATTTCTAAGTTGAATACTGCAACCGTTTTACCGGTATTAATAGCAACGGACGTTGCCAAATTGAGTGCAAAAGCAGTTTTTCCCATAGCAGGACGAGCGGCTATAATAATTAATTCATTTTCGTGCAATCCTGTCGTCGCACGATCGATATCAATCAACCAGTTGGAATACCAGTAATATCGTTCTTTGTTTCAGCTAAACGTTCCAAATCTTCTTGGGCTTTAAACAAAACGTTCTGAATACTTTTAAATTCACTCGTACGACGATTTTTTACAACCGTCAAAATCTTTTGTTCGGCTTGATCTAACGTCTCACTGACAGAACGATCACTTTCGTATCCCATTGAGCAAATATTGGTTGCTGTCTCAATTAATTTTCTGCGAATCGCATCATCTTCTACAATTTTAATATACGAATCGATATTGGCAGCAGTTGGAACGATATTTAAAATTTCCGATAAATACTCAACGCCACCAACTTCACTCAATAACTTGCTATTTTTTAATGCTGCCGTTACAGTAGTCAAATCGATTGGAACGTCTTTTTCAGCCAAAAGACTGAATACATGAAAATATCTTAGCATTACTTGCCAAATAAAAGGAATCCGGTGTCAACGTTTCACAAGCCTGTTGCAATGCATATTTAGATAGAAACATCGAACCCAAAACGGATTGTTCTGCTTCGATATCATTTGGTAATGTCTTTACAGCCATAAAAAGCCTCCTTTCCAATTTATTTTTTACTAATTGCACTTGAACGACTGCCGTAATGTCCTTATAAAGAACAACTGTGACACGATGCATTCCAAGGGATGCAATCGGATAATCAATTTGAATATTCTTACGATCGACAGAATATCCTTTTTTATCTAATTCTTCTTTAATCTGTTTGGCACTGATACTGCCAAAAACACGATCGTGATCACCTGTTTTTACTTGAAATAACAATGGTTTCTTTTTCGATTTGTGCCTTTAATTCCATCGCTTTTTTACGATTTTCTTGGTCTAATGCATCTTCTGCTTTTTGAAGGCGATTCATTTTAGCTAAGTTTTGTTCATTCGCTTGTAACGCATAGCCATTTTTAATTAAAAAGTTTTCAGCATAACCGTCTTTTACGTTTTTTAATTTCACCTTTTTTTTCCTTGACCACGTAAGTCTTTTATAAATATTACTTTCATACAAAACCTCCTAATCAATTAATTTTGATAATTGTATTGATACTTCTTCTATCGTTGTATTCGTTGGTTTTGCGGCAGCCTCATGAACATCGCCACCACCACCGCTTTTTTTCTAAGATTTCACCGACATTGAGATTCCCAATACTGCGAGAACTAATTCTACTGCATTTCCTTTAGATTAGCGATTACAAACGATGCTTCGATATCGTTGAACATAATCAAAGTATCTGCAATCTTCGCCAAATCCTCGCGACGATATTTGATGTTTCGTCTCCTGTTGTAATTGCGATTTTATTTTTAACTTGAACATCTGTAATGACATGTTGTCTTTCGATGTATTCTTCCAAATCTTGTTTCAATAAATACTGAACATCGATATTTTTCGCACCACACTTAGCCAAATAGTATGCTGCAAAAATAAGTATTAGCAGTCGTTTTTTAAAGACAAAGTTATTCGTATCCAAAACAATTCCTGCTAACAACATCACACTGATATCTTCTGGAATCGTTTGATTCTTACTTGCCAAAAGAAAGTGCAATCATCTCACATGTACTAGATGCTTGAGTTTCTATAAAAGAGTATTTTGTCTGCAACGTATCCGCACCAACATCATGATGATCGATAACAATTTTAGTAGGAACCGATTCTGCAAACTTTGGATTTTGTGTTAACGAAAGTTTATTCGTATCGACGATAAATAGAACGCTCTTCTCATCGACTAAATCCACTACTTCCTTACTTTTTCACGATATCGACATCATTTGATCTCTTTTTTAATATTTTAGCAACACCAAGTTCATGTGTGACATCATCGACGATAATTTTTGGATGATACTTTGCAAAAATATGATACATACCCAAAGATGCTCCCAGTGCGTCTAAGTCCAAATCTGCATGTCCCATAATAAATACGGACGAAGCGTCTTGTAAAACTGTTTGCACTTCTTGTTCTAGATGTTCCTGTCTCATACTGCCTCTAACTATATTAACAACAATATTTTCCGTACTTTCATAGGAAAACAATTGCTGTTAATCCAATATAATTATACTACAAAAATAACACAGAACACAAAAAAAGATATCGGAGAGATATCTTTTATTTAGCATATGGTAATAAACCCATAATACGTGCACGTTTGATTTGTTGAGCAATATGTCTTTGATGTCTAGCGCAAGCACCTGTTACTCTTCTAGGTAAGATTTTGCCTTTATCATTAATATATTTTTTCAACGTTTTCAACATCTTTATAATCGATGTCTTTTCCAGTACACATATAGCAAACTTTTTTCTTTTTCTTATAAAATTCTGCCATGCGTCATTCCTCCTTATTAAAATGGTAAATCGTCATCGCTAATTTCGATATTGTTTCCAAAATCAGCAAACGGATCATTTTTTATGCATCTGTCGTCTTTGGTTCTGGTTGACTAGCAAAATCATATGGAGTAGGCTCTGGTGCAGAAGTAGGTACTGATGCATCTCTAGATCCTTTAGAATCTAAAAATTGAACATTATCTGCGACAACTTCTGTTACATAACGTTTTTGCCATCCGTATCGTCATATGAACGAGTTTGGATACGACCATCGATAGCAACTTGGCTACCTTTATGCATATAATTCTTTACATTTTCAGCTTGTTTACGCCATACGACAATATTGATAAAGTCTGCTTCTCTTTCACCTGCAGCGTTTGAAAAATTACGATCGACTGCAATGCTGAAAGTTGCTACTGCAATATTACTAGACGTATAACGAAGTTCTGGATCTCTAGTCAAACGACCAATTAAAAAAAACTTTATTCATAGAAAACCTCTTATGCTTCTTTCTTTACGATTAAGTGACGTAAAATATTTTCACTAATTACAGCCAAACGGTCAAATTCTTTAACTGCTTTTGAATCTTTAGATTCAATTACAAATAAATAGTAATGACCTGTCTTATGATGGTTCATTTCATAAGCTAATTCTTTTTTTGGCCCATATCTTGTTCTTCTACGATCGTTGCACCCTGATCCATTAAAACCTTTTTTTCATGTTTTCAGCAACTGCTTTATTAGCTGCTTCGTCTAGATCGAGTTTTTACGATGAACATAATTTCATATTTTTTTCATCTTTACACCTCCCTTTGGTCTTATGGCTCATAAATGAGCAAGGAGTACCGAAAATACTCGCTAGTATTATAGCAAAGAAAGATTCATTTGTCCATACCAAAAATAGAATCTGAATCTACGAATCTTTGCAATAGGATAAGAAAGCGGTAAATAATCGTTTGCTAATTTCACTTTCCTCCAGTAATAATTCGGGATGCCACTGTACTCCTATGTTAAAACGGTTTCTAGGACACTCAATCGCTTCCGGAAGACCATCTTCACTATATCCGACAATTTGATAATAGTTGCTTGTTTCCTTTTCATTAATGTGATAATGATGTTGACTATTAACCTGAAAACTAACTTCACCGCAAATTTTACAAAGGAAAGAGGAATCTAACAAAGTAACCGAATGAGCAAAAGGTTCTTTCGAATGATGTTCGATAGAAGTTTCATTTTTAATATTTTTAGTATAACGCGGATAATTCCACATAACTTGCATTCCCATACAGATACCTAAAATCGGAATGTCGTGGCAAATGGCATACTCTAAAACATAATAATCGTATTCGTACATCCGGTTTCCACCAGGCAAAACGATACCTTTACAAAAAGATAGTTGTTCATCTAACATCGCTTTTTTTCTTCTTCTGTCATAGGTGGAACTTCATTCCCTTTCAAATGATAATAATCGATATTCTGCGGTGGCAAAATTAAAAAAAAAGGAATGCCACCCGCTCCAATAATTGCACGACGTACCGAATCTGTAACAGCATTTCGAACATTACCATCAACAAGAGTAATACGACCAACAATTCCAATCACTGGTTTCATAGCATTCTCCTCTTATTAAACATTGAAGCGGAAATGACAAATATCTCCATCTTGCATCAAATAATCTTTTCCTTCCAACCGAACACGTCCCATTTCACGTACCTTTAGTTCACTGCCAGCAGTCATAAAATCATCATAAGACATGACTTCTGCTTTAATGAATCCTTTTTCAAAATCTGTATGAATAATACCTGCACATTCTTTGGCATTCATTCCTTTCCGGAACGTCCAAGCACGACACTCGTCAGGTCCAACCGTAAAATAAGTAGCAAGGCCAAGCAAATCGTACGTTTCACGAATCAATTGGTCTAAACCGCTCTCAGAAACACCTAACATTTCTAACATCTCTTGCTTTTCTTCTGCTTCCATATCACTTAAATCAGACTCTACTTTAGCACAAATCTTAACGCACTTAGCATGTTCCTTAGAAGCATATTCACTCACTTGTTTGACATAAGCATTATTCTCTAAAGAAAGTTCATCTTCCCCAACATTTGCCAAATAAATAATTGGTTTCAAAGTCAAAAATTGGTAAGACTTCAAAGCTTTTTCTCCTCTTTTGTAAAATCGACAAGGCGTAACGGAATATTTTTTTCCAAATTATCTTTTGCTTTTTTAGTGCTTCTAATTCCAATAATTCATCTTTATCTTTAGATGCCTCCCTTTTTCTGAATCTTTCCGATTCGATTGGTAACAATTTCCAAATCTGCTATCGATAACTCTAAATTGATAATTTCGATATCACGAATTGGATCGATGGTTCCCTCGACGTGAATGATGTTTCCATCTTCAAAACAACGCACAATCTCGCAAATGGCATCCACTTCACGAATGTAAGATAAAAATTGGTTCCCCAATCCCTCTCCTTGTGACGCACCTTTCACCAACCCAGCAATATCCGTAAACTCAATGGTTGCAGGAACAACTCTCTTTGGATTATAAATACTTGCCAACTGGTCCAATCTCTTATCTGGAACATTTACCATACCAACATTGGGATCAATTGTAGCAAATGGATAGTTCGCTGCTAAAATTTTCTGTTTTTGTAATTGCATTAAATAAAGTAGACTTTCCAACATTTGGAAGTCCGACAATACCTGCTGTAAGTCCCATGAAGACACCTCCTAAATCTCTAAATATTATACCATTTTTTACATAGAACAAAATGAAAATAAATTTTCATCTCCCAGTCGTTACCTCCTGGGCTTTCTGCTTCCTAGATAGAGTCCCTCTATTCTCCACAGACTTAACTTCCGACAGTCGCTACCGTAGATTTTGTCCTTTTTTTTGCATTTTTACGATATAAACTCTTTTCTATGTTTCTTTTTTTCTTTTTCAGTCATATATTGATATTAGCCAAGATAACATATCATGATAATTTTCCTATTTTAGATAGATTCAATCTCTAACCAATAACTATTTGATTATATCCAAGCGAGGCATAGTCTATCTTTATACTATCATCCCTCATTTCATTCTAACGGTTAACAAGACTATATCAAACAAACGTATGCTAGTCAAGCAAAATAGAAAATTTTTTTGATTTTTTTTGATACCTTTCTATTCTGATATTCTTTACATTATCCGCAAAACAAATTCTAGTATATAAAAAAAAAGCACTTTCATGCTTTTAAAGAATTGAATATTAAACGGTCGGATAAACTCCTGGACCAATTGGTAACCCAATTAAAAGTACCAACCAACTGTAATCAAAATCCAAGTAAGACCAATAATTAAAAGCAGTACGGCGTCAACCAACGCAATGCCATGCCAATCGTAATCGGTTTTTCTTTTCTAGGATTATAAATATTTAAATACCCTACATAAATGACGAAGAAAGCAAGTAAAGGCGTATAACCTTTCGTCATTGAGTCACCTGCACGTAAGATAAATTGCGCAAACTGTGGTGAAATATTAGATTGCATCAAAATCGGTACAACAACTGGTGCCATAATCGTCCACTTTGCCACAGGTGTAGTCGAAAATAAACTGACAACAGCAATGACTATTAAAACCAATAAAATTAATGGAATACCAGTGAAGTTAACACTACTAATAATATTAGCACCCCAAGCAGTTATAATCGTTCCAATATTCGTATGCCGGAAAATGGCAATAAATTGAGCAGCAAAGAAAATAGTCATAATTAAACTTCCGATATCGGATAGATATTCTCCTGCTTTATAAGCGACATCTTTATCGTTTTTAAACGTTTTAGAAGAAAATCCATAAACCAAACCCGTTACCATAAAGAAGATCGAAACCATATAAAGTAAATCCATCTTGGAAATAAGAGTTCGATCCAAATAATTGACCTAAATACGTAGTTTCTTCCATATCCAACAACATACCGGATAACGGTAACCCAGGAATGATGCTATAAATGAAGATAAAAGCAACAATCAATGCTGCAATCAACGCATTTCGTAATCCTTTTTCTCCAATAGCTCCTGCTCTAATCTAGATTGTTCATCGACTGGAATAATACTATATTCAGAAGTTGCCAAATCTCTCTTTTCATGAATTCTACCAATTTTTGGAACAATCAACTTTTCCATAACAAACGTCCCAACGATTGATAGAATAATACTACTAGCGATGATAATAAATAAATTGGATGTCAAACTAACATGCGTTGTCGTATCTACCAAATAAGCAGCTTGCGTCGTAATAGAAATTAAATTGACTTCCATACTTCCTACAAACACAGTTGCACCATATCCAAATGCAACTCCGGCAAAAAGCTGCTACAACACCAGCCATCGGATTCCGTCCAACGGCCTTAAAAAGAATAGCTCCCAAAGGGATTAAAATCGTATAACCAACTTCATTAATCAACGAAGATATCGTCGCAACAAATATCAATAAAAATGTAATTTGAAAATTAGACATCTTCGCCATATACTTCTTAATAAAAGTATCGAATAACCCACTGGCAGAAGCAATACTGACACCAATTAATGAAATTAATAATGTACTAAGTGTCGTAAAACTAATAAAGTTTCGTGCAGCATTACTGATGATGTATTTTAATCCGTCATAACTAAATAAATTTTCTACTGTAACCAAAACATTTTCTAATTGATTGTTACTACTGTTAATCGTACTATAAGAAGCCTGAATTCCCAAAACAGAGAAAATACCACTTAATATAACCGTAAAAAGCGTTAACAACATAAAAATGGTTATGGGATGAAGATAAAATTTTTTAACTTTAACTTTCGCTTTTCCTTCCTACGGATTCCCCTTCTATTACTTTTTTTTAACTTTTTTATTAAATTCCAAACGTGGCATCATGACGGTACGCCCACATTTTTTAGACATTGAATCTTAATGTCAGCCCCTACCCGAACAATTTTCCATTTATTTTCACCACATGGATGTCCTTTTTTTTCATAATGACCACAGAATTTAAAGAATATGTCTTACTCTCCATGGTGAACCTCAATCTGTGGATATGGAATTTTAATATTTTCTTGATCTAACCGTTCTTTCACTGCTTTACGAATTTTTCTTTCGACACCGTAATGTTCCATTGATACACATAAGGCAGTAACACGAAATTTAACAGATGAATCAGATAATTCTTGAATTCCCAATAATTCAACAGGACCTTTCAAGTTATCCAACGAATTCGACAATTCTTGCACCAAATCTTTTTAAAATAGACTCTACTTTATCCAAATTTGCATCGTAAGATACTCCAATATCGACAATTGCTCTAGAAGGAGCCATATTATAGTTAATGATATCGACAACATTTCGATTTGCTAAGATTTTAACAGAGCCATCATAATTTTTTAATGCGTGTGCTCTTTAAACTGATACTAATGACTTCACCTTCAAAACCACCAACTTCTATCGTATCACCAACTGCAAATTGATTTTCCATAATGATAGATGCTCCACCAATAATATCTTTTAACAAATCTTGAGAAGCAAGTCCGGCAATTGCACCAGCAATTCCAAGTCCAGCTACAAAAGAAGTAACATTTACGCCAAATCGCGCCATAATCATTAGAATCACGATAACGATAATAGAATATTTAAAAATATTTTTTATGATCATCTCTAACGTTTCTAATTTCTTATATGCATGACTATTTTTAGGCATTCCTTTTTGTTTGCTATCAAATAAGTTTTTATTAATTTTCTTTATAATTAAATAAATAATGGTTCCAAAAACGATATAACCAATCGACCAGTAAATAGAAAATAAAATCTGCTGCATCTCTACTCACCTCGATTGTTTTCTCAATAATATCAAAAATACGGTTCAAATCACTATCGTTTACAAAAGAGATAACTAATTTCTTAGGACCAACTTTCACTTTTTGTTCCAAGTAATTCACATAAAAGATTCTTCAATATAACTGTAATCGCTTTCATGAGCAGGATTCTTTCTTACTACTTTTTTGCTTCTTTTCATAGTGATCACCACTTGTAATTTCTTCGATATCACGAACGCTTAAATTCTCGTTGATAATTCGGTTGGCTAAAGAAATAACTTCTTGTTCATTTTCAATTTTGCTAAGTGTTCTAGCGTGTCCCATCGAGATGCTGCCATTGACAACTAACTCCTTTACAGGCGCAGGCAACGTCAACAATCCTAGCATGTTCGTTATATGACTTCTGCTTTTTCCAATGCGTTTTGCTAAATCTTCTTGGGTGATGGATAAAGTCGTAATTAATTTTTTATATGCCTCTGCTTCTTCTAAAGCATTTAAATTTTCACGTTGTAAGTTCTCAAGTAACGCAATTTCCATCATATCTTCATCAGAAAAATCACGTACAATCGCAGGAATCGTTTCTTTACCTGCCATAATAGAGGCTTTTACTCTTCGTTCACCAGCAATAATTTCGTATCCTTTGACACTTTTTTTTTAGCAATAATCGGTTGAAATACACCATGTTCTTTAATGGAATCTGCCAATTCTTGTAAAGCTTTCTGATCAAAATTTTTACGTGGCTGATATGGGTTACTTCTAAGTTCAGATAAATTTAATTCGACAATTTCTTCTTTGGGTGTAGAAGTGACAATTTTTTCTTCTAGTTGACTGTAATCTAATGGTTCGTTATGAAATAGTTCTTCCAAACCCATACCAAGTGCTCTTCTTTTACTAGATGTTTCCATTTCGTTCAATCACTTCCTTTGCTAAGTTTAAATAAGCTTCTGAGCCTTTATTCTTTGGATCATATGCAATAATCGGTTTTCCATGAGATGGTGCTTCTGTTAAGCGAACCAATCTAGGAATAATCGTATTATAAACTCTCTCTTTGAAGTACTTTTTGAATTTCTTCTACCACTTCTAGACCTAAATTTGTTCTAGAATCTAGCATAGTCAGTAAAACTCCTTCAATATTTAAATTTGGATTCAAACTTTTTTTGTGCTAACATGATTGTGTTTAATAACTGTGTGATTCCTTCTAACGCAAAGAATTCACATTGAACTGGAATAATAACAGAGTCGGATGCTGTCAAAGCATTCGTTGTAATAAGTCCCAATGAAGGAGGACAATCGATAATAATGTAATTGAAACTATCTCTGATTTGATCAAGAGCATTTTTCAGTTGCTTTCCTTTACCAAAAGTAGAATCTTCTTTACTCTTTTCCATTAATTCAATATCGACACCTGCTAAATTGATTGTAGCTGGCATTAAATATAAGTTTTTATATCCAGTCTTTTTAATTGCATCTACTACATTACATTTTCCAGTGATAACATCATATACACTTAAATTGATATCCCCTTTATTAAATCCTACACCAGTAGTTGTATTTCCTTGTGGATCTAAATCTACTAATAAAACCCTTTTTCCTAGTACAGCTAACGATGCAGACAGATTAATACTTGTCGTGGTTTTACCAACGCCACCTTTTGATTAACTAAAGAAATAATTTTACCCATCTGAATCACCTTTTCTAATAATATGTCTATTTTATTGTATCAAATTTTAGGTCATTAGGAAACAAAAAGAGAAAAAAAGAGAAGACAAATGTCCTCCAATATGTTTTTTTGCTCTGATGTTTCTAATTTTAACCCTGCTTATCAAGTCGAATATTAATTTGATAAGAATTATCCAAATCGATTTCTTCAATATCGATTTTAACACCATTTTTCTCTAATGCCTCAGTTAAATCTCTAAATGCATTGATTGCATCACGAATTGTATACTTCAATTTCTCTTGTTTCTTTTTAAAATTAGGAATTGGCAATTCCTCATTTCCAGATGGCGTCGTCCACTGTTGATTTGGTCTAGCACCGGAAGGATTAAGACCAGGAATATCAGTCGCTAATTGCTCTGGCTTCTTCTTATCTGATTCTACAACTAAGCCTGGGACTAGTTGAACACCAGTATCAGTATTCGCTGGTGCAACCACCGTCGGAGGAACAATTGGTTGTGATTCCTCTACAACTGGAGCAGCAGGTGCAGGATTGACTGCAGGAGCAGACGTAGATGAAGTTTTTTCAAAATCATCCAAGAACTTAAATTTAGGTCCGATCGCATTTGGATCGATTACTTCTTGTTTCGTTCCCTGCAATAATTCATTCAAGTTATTAGTCTGAACAACCTCTGGTTGAATATCTTCTGCTTGGGACTTCAAAGCATCTAAATTGACGTCCATTCCAGCAGAGATATTACGGTCAACTGCATTAGAGTTAGATGAAAGAACCCCCATATTTCTAAGTTCATTATCCAAATCCCGAACCGTCATCTTTTCATTGATAATTCGGTGTAATAATTCAACTTGTTTCTCTTTATCTGTAACACTCAATAAACTTCTGGCATGTCTTTCCGAAATCTGATTATTCAATAGCGCTTCTTGAACTTCATCAGATAGTTGCAACAACCTCAATTTATTAGCAACAGCAGCTTGACTCTTCCCCATCGTTTTACCTAGTTCTTCTTGCGTCATAGAATCCAAATCCAAAATCTTTTGATAAGTTCTTGCTTCTTCAATTGGACTTAAATCCTTTCGTTGTAAATTTTCAAGCAAAGCTACCTTGGCAGTTTCTTTATCATCTAAATTTCGAATAATAGCCGGAATTTTTGTAAATCCTGCAATAATAGTAGCCTTATAACGACGTTCGCCAGCGATTATTTCATATTTATCACCCAAGCGACGGACGATAATCGGTTGAATCACTCCGTGTTCTTTAATGGATGCTGCTAATTCTTGTAATGCTTTATCATCAAAAAACTTCACGTGGTTGGAATCGGTTTGGAATAATATCATCAACGTATAATTCTACAACTTGACTACGAATATTGGTTTGTGTATTATTTTCTTGCATAGCTAATTCCCTCGCTTTATTCTTTTTATTTACCCCTATATAACATTATATCGTAAAACATACTATATTACAATGCTCTTTTTTTGATTTTATCAATCGGTCTAGGATATTTTAACTCCGTATTTTTAAATTTTGAAACAACTACTAAAGTACGATTTCCAGCATCGTTTGGCAAAGAAAATGAAATCAAATCTTCGATACGACCAGACAGAATGCCAACTGCACGTTTACCAAGCAGTAATTCTTCCGTAACATTTCCCTTCATAGCTATGAAATGTCCGCCAATTTTGACCATCGGGATGCATATTTCTGCAATAATGCGCAATTCAGATACTGCTCTAGCAACGACAACATCAAATTCTTCACGATGTTCTTCCGCATAATCTTCACCACGAACATGATATGCAACAATATCTGTCAATCTAACTCCTGAATAATCGTATTCAAATAAGTAACACGCTTCTGCAAAAGAATCAACCAAAGTTACCTTCAAATTTGGAAATACAATTTTTAAAACGATTCCTGGAAACCCAGCACCAGTTCCAACATCACATAAAGTAGAAACTTGACTCAAATCGACGGCTTTTAAAAGCGTTAAACTGTCGTAATAATGTTTTAAATAAACATCTTCTACATCTGTAATACGAGTTAAATTCATCTTTTCATTCCAAGAAATTAACAATTGATAAAATTTTTCTAATTGTGATACTTGCTGTTCAGTTAAAGAAATACCTAAATCTTGAACTGCTAAAATAAATTCTTCTTTAGTCATATGATTCCGTTCCTTTATGCAATTTTTTTTAAGTAGACCGTCAATACAGCAATATCAGCCGGATTAACACCGCTAATTCTACTTGCTTGACCAATTGAAATCGGTCGAACCAATTCCAACTTCTGTCTTGCTTCAGAAGCAATATTTACAATTTTCTGATAATCGATATCACTTGGAATCAAAATATTTTCTAATGACATCATACGATTCGCTTCTTTTTAATTCTTTATTGATATAACCTTCGTATTTTACCGTAATTTCTACTTGTTCCAAAATATCTTCAGAATATGGAAAATCAATAAAATGTTTCAAATCAACAATTTTTATTTCAGGTCTTTTTAAAAGATTCAACAAACTAACTCCATCGAGAATAGGTGCCGAAGATAAAAAGAGGTTAAATATTCGTTATTTTCTTTAGTTGGAGTAACTTTAGTATCTTTTAACAATTGAATGCATTCGTCTATATTTTTTTTCTTTGTTAAAAATTTGTGATAGCGCTCTTCATCAATTAAACCAACTTGATATCCATAATCACGTAAGCGCAAATCCGCATTATCGTGACGCAACAAAAGACGATACTCTGCTCTAGATGTTAACATTCGATATGGCTCTTTCGTTCCTTTTCGTTACTAAGTCATCGATTAAAACACCAATGTATGCTTCGTTTCTCTTTAAAATCAACGGTGCCTTACCTTCTAGTTTTAAAGACGCATTAATTCCAGCCATTAATCCTTGGGCTGCGGCCTCTTCATAACCACTCGTTCCATTAATCTGACCTGCTGTAAATAATCCTTCTATTAATTTTGTTTCTCAAAGATGGTTGTAACTGCAAAGGATCGATAGCATCATACTCAATCGCATAAGCGTATCGCAATATTTTAGCATGTTCCAACCCTTCCAAACTGTGTACCATTTCTTCTTGAACAGAATGAGGCATACTTGTAGAAAATCCTTGAATATAAATATCATCAAAATATCGACTTTCTGGTTCTAAAAATAACTGATGACGTTCTTTGTCTGCAAAACGAACTACTTTATCTTCAATAGAAGGACAATATCTAGGTCCGACACCAGACACATATCCGCCATACATGCTAGACTCATTTAAATGTGCTTTGATAATATCGTGAGTCTTTTGATTAGTATAAATCAAATAACATGGTAATTGATCTTCTACTTTATATTTAGGTTCTTCATCGAAAGAAAAAAGTGTGTAAAACAGAATCTCCTGGTTCTAAACTTGCCTTAGAAAAATCGATAGAAGAACGTTCAATTCTAGGCGGTGTACCCGTCTTTAACCGTTGAACCCGAAAACCTAATTCTTTTTAAATGATCACTTAAAAAGTGAGATGGTCTTTCTCCATGAGGACCACTACTCGTCTTTTTCAGAGCCAACTAAAATACATGCTTTCAAATATGTTCCGGTTGTCAAAATAACAATCTTGGAACGAATTTTCCTTCTATCTTCTAAAACAACTCCACAAACTTTTTGGTCTTCTACAATTAAATTTTCTACCAACGATTCGATAACATCTAAGTTTTCTTGCTTCTGAATTGCTTCTTGCATCATTTTTGGATACGTGATTTTATCCGCTTGCGCTCGTAATGCTTGAACTGCCGGGCCTTTTTCGTATTCAATAACTTCATCTGTAAAGAACTAGAATCGATCACTTTAGCCATTTCACCACCCAAAAGCATCGATTTCTCTTACAAAAATACCTTTTGCAGGACCACCGATAGATGGATTACACGGCATATCACCTACATTTTTAAAATTTCCAGTCACTAAAACAGTACGATGACCTTTTCTTGCCGTTGCTAAACAAGCCTCACATCCAGCATGTCCGCCACCGACAACAACTACTTCATAATCCATCGAAATCACTCCTTTTAGCAAACATATTATAGTATAAATTTACAAAAATGACACTTTTTTATAAAAATTATTTCCCGGGAAATAATTTTAACTATTTCCCAAGACAAAATTGACTAAATAATTGATCGATTAACTCATCAGAATAAGTTTCTCCAATAATTTCTCCCTAAAGTACTCCATGCATCTTTGATATCGATTTCAATCATATCTGGTGGCAACAGTTGTTCTGCTCCAGATACTGCATTCAAAAATACTTTGATAAGCTTCCTTGGCCAAGCGAATTTGACGAATGTTAGAAAGACAAGTGTAATCGTTCTTTTTCTAATCGATCCAAATGAAATAACTCGACGATTTTGTTTCTCAATGTATCAATACCATCGACATCCTTTGTATTTGTATGAACAACTGCATAACCCTCAAATACACTTTCATCGATTTTAGAAGGTAAATCATTCTTATTTAATACGATGATAGATTTATGAGCATCTATTTTCTTTTAGCAATTCTTTATCTTCTTCATTAAATACCTCATTGCAATTAAAGACTGCAATGACTAAATCCGCTTTAGGAATTAATGATAAACTTTTATCAACTCCAATTTTTTCAACAACATTATCCGTATCACGAATACCGGCTGTATCAATAATATCTAATGCAACACCAGAAATTGTGATAGAACCTTCTACTAAGTCACGTGTCGTACCTGCAATATCTGTAACAATTGCTTTATCTTGTTTTAACAAGCGATTTAAAATACTACTCTTGCCGACATTCGGACGTCCAACAATAACCGTTTGAATTCCATTTTTTAAAATCGCACCATTTTCAGACTGTTCGATAATATGATGTAACTTTTCTTGAATACTCTTTAATACCGGTGCAATTTTATTAGTAGTCATATCCTCAGCATCTTCATATTCTGGATAATCGATATTAACTTCGATAGCTGCCAAAAAGTTCCAACATTTGTTGCCGCAACATACGAATTAGATTTCCAACTTCTCCATCAACTCCACGCATAGCAACTTTTCGTGCTTGTTCACTTTTTTCCATTTATTAAATCCATAACAGATTCTGCTTGTGTCAAATCGATACGACCATTTAAAAAATGCACGTTTTGTAAATTCACCTGGTTCTGCCATTCTAGCACCATTTTCTAAAACCAATTCTAGTACTTTATTCGTCGTAGCAATTCCGCCATGACAATTGATCTCTACTACATCCTCTGTCGTAAACGTTTTAGGTGATTTCATAACAGACACTAAAAACTTCATCTACATTTTCTCCATTTTCAACAATATGACCATAATGAATCGTATGAGATTCTACTTGACTCAAATTTTTTCCTTTAAAAATTCGATTGACAATAGAAATTGCATCTTCTCCACTAACTCGAATAGTTGCAATGGCACCAACACCAAGTGTCGTTGAAATTGCAGCAATTGTATCTTTCATATCTGACTCACCCTTCCTAAAATTATTTCCCGGGAAATAATTTGATAACGATACTGATTATAACAGAACTTAAAAATTAAGTAAACTTATGCAAAAGAAAAAGAGAAATCAATTCTCTTCTTCTACTGGTTTAATAACCACACACCGATTTGGTTCTTCCCCTTCACTAACCGTTGTAACTTTTGAATAGTCAACCAAAGCAGTATGAATAATACGACGTTCATAAGAATTCATTGCTTCAAGTTTTACAGGAATTTTTGTATGAGCAACTTCACGAGCTGTCTTTTTTGGCTAAACGAATTAAATTATTTTCGCGTTTCTTCTTATATTCTGCAACATCTAACTGAAAGTGAAAATGTTCTCCAGTTAAATTCAGTACAGATTGCCTTACAACCGTTACAAGTGCATTCAAAGTACGACCATTTTTACCGATTAAAATTGCATCTTCATCAGAATACAATGTAATAGAAGGAATTCCTTCACGAACTTTAGATTCCATTTGGACTTTTACACCCATACTAGATGTAATTTTCTTTAATAATTCTTTTATTATAGTCAATAACATCTCTTCTAGTTACAATTTCAACCTCAACTTTAGGTGATTTAAACAAACCACCAGATTGTTTATCGACATTACAAACAATCAATTGATCTCTCGTCTCTTGTAACGTTATCATTGCTTTACTAATTGCTTCTTCTTCAGTTTTTCCTGTAAATACTTGTTTATTCATAAATCTTCTTACTCCTCTTTACAATTAAATTTTGTACAATTGTGAACAAATTCGAAATTGCCCAATAGATTCCCAATGCTGCTGGCATCATGAAAGACATTACAACAATCATACCAGTCATTACTTTAGACATACTTGCCATTGGATCTCCTTCGGTAGTAGCTGCTGTACGATTCAAACTGAAAGAAAAATAAGTTGTCAAACCAATTATGATAACTAATAATAAGAAAATCCAATTCCCTGATTAATTAATCCGACCCACGGAGTCGTTCCCATTTGCATTCCTAAGAAATCTTCTTCATATAAAACCGGTAAACGATTAATCGATTCCAAAAAGGCAAATAGCAATGGAATTTGAATAAAGCTAAATAGACACCCGGACAATGGATTAATATTATACTTTTTATATACCATCGTCATTTCCTGACTCTTTCTCATTAAGGAATCTTGATCAGTTTTATTTTCGTATTTCTTTTCAATTCTATTTAGCTCTGGAGTAGCGTTTTTAATTAATTCAGATTGCATTGCTGTTTTATTAGTCAATGGATACAATGCTAAACGAATTGCAATCGTAACGATAATCATTGCTAACGTCGCACTATGTACATAACGAGAAGTAAATGTAATTAAAAATGCTAACGGTTTAACTAATATACTTTCCCATAATCCTTCATAGCCACCATCCATTGGGGTAAATTCATCACAAGAAACCATGCTATCAACATCGACTCCATTATCACGATACAATTGCAAAAGTTGCTTCATCAGTTGGTTTACAAAGAATATTTTCCGTTAGGCTTTGACCGGTACTATTCGTAACAACATGATTTTCGCTATCCTTTAATGTCTTTTGTACATCCAGTTAAACATAAAACGCACAAAGCCAAGATGAGTATTTTTTATTTTTTTATGTTTCATTAATATCTCCTTTATTCACACGATGAATCTTTTTCATAAGAGAACAATAACTTCTCTGAATATCATCATATTCTACATTTAAACAGTTCTTTCTTATAATTATAATATAATCTTTAAAATTTTCATAGTTATTTTTATTTTGATTAATAATCATTCGCAGACGTCTTTTATATAAATTCCTTACGACAGCATGGCCTAGTTTTGTTCCAGCAGAAATGCCATATCGATCATAGGGAAGAGTATTATCCTTATAATATATAACAAGATTAGAATCTTTTACAGAAGGACAAGTACGAATGATCTCATTAAACTCATCATTTTTCTTAACAATAAATCTTTTTTTCATACCTAACTCCTTTCTAATTTTCTATCCTTATTATATATATAAAAAATCCACTGTAAAACAGTGGATTACTTAACAAGCTCTTTTACGTCCTTTTGCTCTACGTCTATTTAAAACATTTGTTTTCTTACGTGCAAAAGAATCCGTGTTTTTTAGCTCTTCTACGATTGTTTGGTTGATATGTTCTTTTCATAAATTTCTCCACCTCCAGACATAAATCTACATTATTATACTTATAAAATTATGATTTTGTCAACAAGAAATCGACTTTTTTAAGTTATTCACATTATCAACAGGGTGTGAATAAGTTTTTTACCATGTGAAATTCCCAATTGACAAAAAAATTGTGGAAAAATAATTGATTTCTTTATTTTATACACAAAAGAACGGTGGATAACTATGTGAATAAATTGTTAATAACCTGTGGAATATAATTTTTTTATTTTTATTCTTTATTTTTGCACAGTTTTAAGCTACAATAATTCTCAGTCATAAAAAGCAAAAAAGTAGGGAAGTGAGCGAATGGATCTAAAAGTTTTATGGAATAAATTTCTAGAAACTGTAAAACAAGAAGTTTCGAGCATTTCTTACAATACCTGGTTTGCAGAAACAGAACTACATGACATGAATAACGGAAAAGCACGTGTTATCGTACCAATGCCAATTCATAAAAAACATTTATCTGATAGTTATAAAGAAATGGCAACCCGTATTTTCAATGAAATCACTGGTTCTAATTTTGAATTCGAATTTTTGCTAAAAGATGAAATTGATGATGATAATTCAAGTAATGTACAAAAAGAACCACCAATAGAGGAGGTCGGAGTCCCATACAATAACCCAATTGCTTCTAATTTAAAACCGAATTACACATTTGATACGTTTATTGTAGGAAATAGTAACAAATTTGCTCATGCCGCGGCCTTATCAGTAGCGGAAAATCCAGGAAAAATGTACAATCCGTTATTTATATACGGAAGTAGTGGCCTTGGAAAGACACATTTAATGCATGCAATTGGAAATTATATTGTGCAAAACTCCAATAAAAAAGTATTATACGTTACTTGTGAACAATTTCGCGATGACTTCATTGGAATATCCAGAAGAATGGAAGAAAACGGAAATAATTTTGATTATGTTGATTACTTTAAGAACAAATATCGCAATATTGATGTATTAATGATAGACGATATTCAGTTTTTAGGTGGCGCAACAAGCACACAACAAGAATTTTTCCACACTTTCAACACATTATACAGTGATAATAAGCAAATTGTAATTACATCAGACCGATCACCAGATGACTTAAAACTATTAGAAGATCGTCTTCGTACTAGATTCTGTTGGGGATTAACAGTAGATATCTATCCACCTGATTTTGAACTGAGAATCAATATTTTAAAGAAAAAAAAATAGCGGGTGGGGCAATTAATCAAGAAATTCCCGATAATGTCATCGAATACATTGCATCTAACATGGGAAGCGACGTAAGACAACTGGAAGGTTCTATCAATCGGCTTTTTAGCATATTCAACCATTATGGGTGGCTCAAAAATTGATTTAGATTTAGCAATAGAAGCCTTAAAAGATTATACAAACACTGGTATTAGTGAGAAAAATAACATTCGAAAAAATTCAAAAAGCAGTTGCAGAATACTTTCAAATATCAGTAGATGATATGAAATCAAAGAAAAGAAGTGCAAATCTAGCATTCCCAAGACAAGTTGCAATGTACTTATGTAGACAATTAACCGATGAATCATTTCCTAAAATAGGAACAGAATTCGGTGGAAAAAAGATCACTCAACTGTAATGCATTCTTGTGATAAAATAGAAGCAGAAATGAAAGTGAATAAAGAACTCGTTAAGACAATTGAGAACATTAAGAAGACAATCACATGATAGGGTTGTGGAAAAATAAAATTTTATCAACAAGTTATCAACAACAAAAAGTTGTTAAAATGCTTTGCTACATATAGATTTAAAAAGTTATTAACAGTTTCCACGTTAATATAATAAAAAATTTTAAAAGAAGGAAGGAATAAATATGAAATTAACAATTAAAAAAATATTTTAGAAGATGCGATTAATAAAGTATCAAAAAGCAATCAGTACCAAAAACTTAGTTCCAGCATTATCAGGAATTAAATTTGATTTAACAAAAAATGGATTAACATTAACAGCAAGTGATAATGATATTACAATTCAAACATTTATCGAAAGCAAAGATAATATGACTGTAGAAGATGAAGGTTCTATTATTATTCAAGGAAGATATATTGGGGATATCGTTAGAAAATTACCAGATGAGTATATTAATATTGAAGTAATCGATGAATTAAAAATTATGATATACACAGAAAACAGTGAATTTAATTTAAATGGTATCAACAAAAGTGAATATCCATCTATTTCTTTAGAAGAAAGCAAAACTCCAGTTATTATTAAAAATGAAACATTTAAAGATATTGTTAATCAAACTGCATTTGCTGCATCTAGTGATGAATCTAGACCAGTATTAACAGGTATTAATTTTAAAATCAATGGTAACACATTGGAATGTAATTCAACTGACTCTTATCGTTTAGCAAGAAAAAAATGGTTATTTTAGACGCAGAATACAAAGATACATACAATATTGTAATTCCAAGCAAAAACTTATTAGAATTTATTAAAATTATCAACGATGAAGATGAAACAATTGAAATGCACATCTTTAATAATAAGATTTTATTTAAATATCAAAATATTTTGTTCCAATCTAGATTGATTAATGGAACCTATCCAAATACTGCTAATCTATTACCAGAAGAATCATTATTAAAAAATAACTACATCTATCAATGAACTATACAGTGTAATCGATCGTGCTAGTATTTTAACAAGCGATAAAGAAAAGAATATTGTTACATTAGAAACAAATGGAAATAAATTGTTTATTAAATCTTCTTCTGCTGAAATCGGACGTGTAGAAGAAAAAATGGTTGTGGAAAAAGATAATGATGAAGATATTCGTATCTCATTTGTTGCTAAATATATGATGGAAGCTTTGAAATCTTTCAATGAAGACGAAGTAGAAATTTCATTTGTTGGTGAAATTAAACCAATTTTGTTAAAGAATGTGAATGATGATACATTAACACAACTAGTATTACCAATTCGTACTTATTAAAAAAAAATCTACAAATTTTGTAGATTTTTTATTTTTTCATAAAGCATATTTAATGTTTCGTCTCTATTATTAGCAACATCTATGATTTCATAGTGATATTTTCTCACTTGTTCGATAATATTTTTAAGTTTTCCCCATATTTCGAGCAATTTCGACTAGTAGCAGTGTTAATATAGGTTGCACAAATCGAGATTTGTAGATTTTAAGGGGATTTTATGAATAATTATGAAATTAACGAAGAAACGATGGCAGTGATATCCACAGCCAAAGGAAAACGAAGATTATTGAAGAACATCACGAATATCAAATTAACTGCGATGCGTATGAAGTAATGGATGAATGTTGTAAATATTTTGAAGTAGTTACACGGGAAGGGTATCAGGCGCTAAAAAAATGCTTGGATACGAGTATAAAGTACCAATTATTGTGGAAGAAAAAGCAAACAAATGATATTTTTTCCTACGATTTCTCCACAAGCAGAAGGATGTTGCTGGATTTCTCTCAAACACTTTCAGTCTTTACAAGAAACAGCAGGAAAAACGCAAATTCAGTTTAAAAATGGATATAGATTGCCATCTTCTATTTCAAAAAAGCATCGCTAGATAATCAAGGTTTACGTTCCACAAGACTAGAATCGGTTCTAAATTCAAGAAAAAAAGGCTTAAAAAGTCTTTTTTTAATGATTTAAAGCCATTTATATGGTATAATTAATATGTAGGTAGTGGAGTATTAAATACAGGGGGATGATAAAAAATATGGGGGTTTTTAATCGAAAAAATGATATTAACAAAATTAAAGTTGGTAAATTTTAGAAATTATAAGAAGTTAAATATACAATTAAATAAAAATTTAAATATTTTTATTGGTCCCAATGCCCAAGGAAAGACCAACATCTTGGAAAGTATTTATATACTTGCTATCACGAAGTCACATCGTTCAGGAACCGAGGTAACTTGATTCGAATAGGGAGTCAGCGGCTAAAATATCAGGTACATTAAAGGAAGATAAGTTAATCACAGATTTAGAAGTAGACATTTCACCTGTTCAAAAGAAAGTGTTTAGGAATCAAAGTGAAATCAAGAAAATTTCGAATTATATTGGAAACTTAAATGTAATTATGTTTTGTCCAGACGATTTGGATTTATTAAAAAATCGCCTGTAAACCGTAGAAATTATTTAAATATTCAAATTAGTCAATTAGATGGCCAATATTTAAGATGGTTAAATGAATACAATAAGATTTTAAAAACAAAAATGAATATTTAAAAGTTTTATGCCAGCAATGACTTCCAGAAGCGTCGTATCGACGCGCTGGTTGAGCGCTCATTTCTTCGCCTTCCCCGTAGATGACCAGAGATCGATACCGGCGTGTGCCGCGGCGCCTCGAGCCCTTCGATCACAAGATCGTCCGCCAGAGCATGAGGCCATCGTGCAGTCCTGCCGGGTTTTCCTCAAACGTTTCCGTAAGGCGCAAGAATCGTCGCGGGATCTCGATGCGCTTGACCTCGCCGCCGGAAGGGAGGCGTATCGACGTCGCGGTTCAGATAATCTCGCGCAAAGGCCGACCTTCGTGAGATACTTGCATGCCTCGTCCCGCCCGGAGCGTTTTGCCCGCTGCAACATTCAGAAGGTCTGAGACGCGGATGCCCTTGAAGCGCGGCGGCTGCTGAAAGCCGTAGGAAATGCCGTGTCTGGGCGCGGTCGGTGATAGAAAAGGGCCGTGACGATCTTCGCCGTTCCAGATAATCTGCCGCCTTCGGTAGGCGTAACAAGGCCCATGATGGCATGGCAAGCGTCGTTTTGCCG
>VOFC01000415.1_pt1 | contig 74000 bp, 85 predicted proteins | sample 5384161 | NCBI WGS metagenome assembly VOFC01 (sample SAMN12384722, study PRJNA508395) | human gut metagenome | isolation source: healthy gut B | host: Homo sapiens | reverse complement strand
AACAGCTGGGCAGCTATCTGATGGAAAAATTTGCCTGGTCTGACTACGAGCGCGCCATGCTGGTCTCGCTGAGCACCCGCCGCCAATCGGGTGCAAAGCAGCGGTCTGGCTGCGGGAGGGCACCTCCGACCGGGTGAGCCTGGACGTGAAGGATGTGGTGGCCACTGCCATCAAGGGCGGCACCGACGCTGTAGTGCTCTGTCACAATCACCCCAACGGGGTGGCTCTGCCCTCCATGGAGGATATGGATGCCACTGGCAGCATTGCCCGGGCGCTGGGGCTGGTAAATGTGCATCTGCTGGATCACTTTATCCTGACCGACACCGGAGTATTTTTCCATGCGGGACGCCAACCGCCTGCCCATCTACGATTTCAAGACCGGCACGCTGTTCTGGCCGTAAAACAAAAAACCTGTTTACATTATAAAACTACTGTGCTATAATCGCATTGAAAGATACAACCAATTGTGGTTCTTCGCCCGGCGGAGAGCCGGAGAGGAGAGCTGCAGTGGCAGACGAAAAATTTGAACTGGTGTCCTCGTATCAGCCCACCGGCGACCAGCCCCAGGCCATTGAAACGCTGGTGGAGGGGGTGCAGCGGGGCGACCGCTGCCAGACCCTGCTTGGCGTGACCGGCAGCGGCAAGACCTTTACCATGGCCAACGTCATTGCCCAGTGCAACCGGCCCTACGCTGGTGCTGGCGCACAACAAAACGCTGGCGGCGCAGCTGTGCACCGAGTTCCGCTCGTTTTTCCCCAACAATGCGGTGGAGTACTTCGTCAGCTACTACGACTACTACCAGCCGGAAGCCTACATCCCAAGCACCGATACCTATATTGAAAAGGACAGCGCCATCAACGACGAGATCGACCGTCTGCGCCACTCGGCTACGGCGGCGCTTTCGGAACGGCGGGATGTGATCATCGTGGCGTCGGTGTCCTGCATCTACTCACTGGGCGACCCCATTGACTACCGCAGCATGGTCATCAGTCTGCGGCCCGGCATGCAGATGGAGCGGGATGAACTGTGCCAGAAGCTGGTTGCCCTGCAATACGAGCGCAACGACGTAAATTTTGTCGCAACAAGTTCCGCGTCCATGGAGATACGGTGGACATTTATCTGGCCTATATGAGCGAGCTGGCCATCCGGGTGGAGTTCTTCGGGGACGAGATCGACCGCATCACCGAGTTCAACCCCCTCACCGGCTCCAAGCAGAACGTGGTCAGGCACGTTGCCATCTTCCCGGCCAGCCACTACATCGTCAGCGCTGAGAAAAAGGCCGCTGCGCTGGAAAAGATCCGCGCCGAGTGCGACGCGCAGGTGAAGCAGTTCACCGCAGAGGGCAAGCTGATCGAAGCCCAGCGCATTGCCCAGCGCACCAACTACGACATTGAGATGCTCAACGAGGTGGGCATGTGCAAGGGCATCGAAAACTATTCGGCGGTGCTGTCGGGCCGTGCGCCGGGCAGTATGCCCACGACCCTGCTGGATTATTTCCCGGAGGATTTTCTGCTCTTTGTGGATGAAAGCCACGTCACCCTGCCGCAGGTGCGCGCCATGTACGGCGGCGACTACGCCCGCAAGAAAACGCTGGTGGAGTACGGTTTCCGCCTGCCGTCCGCCTTCGATAACCGCCCCCTGAAATTTGAGGAAGTGGAGTCCAAGCTCAACCAGATGATCTTTGTCTCGGCCACTCCCGGAGAATACGAGCGCCAGAACAGCACCCAGGTGGCCCAGCAGGTCATCCGCCCCACGGGTTGCTGGACCCGGTCATCTCGGTGCGTCCGGTAGAAGGGCAGGTGGTAGACCTTCTGGGCGAGATCAACACCCGCATTGCCCGGCAGGAGCGGGTGCTGGTGACCACCCTGACCAAGAAAATGGCCGAGGACCTCACCGACTACCTCACCGAACAGGGCATCAAGGTCAAGTATATGCACCACGAGGTGGACACCTTCGAGCGCATGGAGATCATCAAGGATCTGCGGCTGGGCAGCATCGACGCTGTGGTGGGTATCAATCTGCTGCGCGAAGGTCTGGATCTGCCGGAGGTGAGCCTGGTGGCCATTCTGGATGCCGACAAGGAAGGCTTTCTGCGCAGCGAGACCAGTCTGATCCAGACCATCGGCCGTGCTGCCCGAAACGCAGAAGGCATGGTCATCATGTACGCCGATGTGGTCACCGACAGCATGGACCGTGCCATCACTGAGACGGAGCGCCGCCGCGCCATCCAGATGGCCTACAATCAGGAACATGGCATCGTGCCCAGGACCATCGTCAAGGCCATTGCAGACAGCATCGAGATCAGCGACAAGGCCGAGAACGCCAAGCGCAACACCCGCCGCATGGGTAAGCTGGAGCGGGAAGCTGCCATTGAGCGTCTGACCCGCGAGATGAAGGAAGCCGCGAAGCTGCTGGAGTTTGAGCACGCGGCCTTCCTGCGCGACCAGATCGACCGTCTGCGCCGGGGCGAAAACCCCACCGTGGATTCGGCGGCCGAGACGGAGCGCAAACAGAACCATGCACAGACACAACGAAAAGGGAGAAAATACCTTGGCAAACGATAAAATTATTATCAAAGGGTGCCCGCGAGCACAACCTGAAAAATATCAACCTGACCCTCCCGCGGGAAAAGCTGATCGTCATGACCGGCCTTTCCGGTTCGGGCAAGTCCAGTCTGGCCTTCGATACCATCTACGCTGACGGTCAGCGCCGCTATGTGGAAAGCCTTTCCAGCTACGCCCGGATGTTTCTGGGCCGGATGGATAAGCCGGACGTGGACGAGATCACCGGTCTTTCGCCGGCCATTTCCATCGACCAAAAACCACCAGCCACAACCCCCGCTCCACCGTGGGCACTGTGACTGAAATTTACGCTTATCTGCGTCTGCTGTACGCCCGCATCGGCGTGCCCCACTGCCCGATCTGTGGGCGGGAGATTACCCAGCAGACAGTGGACGAGATGGTAGATGCCGTCCTCAAGCGGGAGGAGGGCACCAAGTTCCAGATCTTAGCCCCCGGTGGTACGCCAGCGCAAGGGCACTCAGCAGAAGGAACTGGACGCCGCCCGCCGCGCCGGTTACGCCCGCGTAAAAATTGACGGCAACCTGTATGATCTGGACGAGGAGATCAGTCTGGAAAAGAACATCAAGCATACGGTGGAGATCGTGGTGGACCGTCTTGCCTTGCGCAAGGGCATCCGCCGCCGTCTGGCGGATTCGCTGGAAACGGCGCTGGCGCTCACCGGCGGCGTGGCCGAGGTGGATGTTATCGGCGGCGAGTGCATGACCTTCAGCCAGAACTTTGCCTGCCCGGAGCACGGCATTTCCATCAGTGACCTGTCGCCCCGGCTCTTCTCCTTCAATAACCCGCTGGGCGCCTGCGAAAAAATGCACCGGTCTTGGCACCTTTATGCGGGTGGACGAGGATCGCATCCTGCCCAACCGCAGCCTTTCCATCCGGGAGGGTGCCATCAAGGCCAGCGGCTGGTATTACGCCGAAGGGCTCTGTGAGCGAGATGTATTATCTTGGCCTTGGCAAAAAATACGGCTTTACGCTGGATACGCCCATCAAGGAGATGAGCACCGAGGCGGTGAATGCCCTGCTCTACGGCACCAACGGTGAAAAGATCGAGATGCACCGCACCAACGAGTTCGGCAGCGGGGTGTACTACAACACCTTTGAGGGCATCGTGGAAAATCTGGAGCGCCGCTTCCGCGAGACCAACAGCGAGTGGATGAAGGAAGAGATTGGCAGCTTTATGTCCGGCGTGGAGTGCCCGGACTGCCACGGCCAGCGCCTGAAGCCGGTGGTGCTTGCCGTGACCATCGGGGACAAGAACATCAGCCAGTTCTGCGAGATGTCCATCCGGGACGAGCTGGAATTTATCCGGCAAAATGAGCCGAACCTCACCGAAAAGCAGCAGCAGATCGGCGGCCAGATCATGAAGGAGATCAAAAACCGCCTGCAATTTTTGCAAAGCGTGGGTCTGGATTACCTCACGCTGGCCCGGGCGGCGGGCACGCTGTCCGGCGGCGAGAGCCAGCGCATTCGCCTGGCCACGCAGATCGGCAGCGCCCTTACCGGGGTTCTGTACGTGCTGGATGAGCCCTCCATCGGCCTGCATCAGCGGGACAATGACAAGCTGATTGCCACACTGAAAAACCTGCGGGATCTGGGCAACACGGTCATCGTGGTAGAGCACGACGAGGACACCATGCGCAGCGCGGATTATATCGTGGACGTAGGCCCCGGTGCCGGTGTGCATGGCGGCGAGATCGTGGCCGCAGGCAGCGTAAAGGATATCTGCAAGGCCAAGCGCAGCATTACCGGCGATTACCTCTCCGGCCGCAAGCGCATTGCTGTGCCCCAGACCCGCCGCACCGGCAATGGCCACTGCCTGACCGTAAAGGGCGCACGGGAAAATAACCTGCGCAACATCGATGTCAGCTTCCCGCTGGGGAGTTCATCTGCGTCACCGGCATTTCCGGCTCGGGCAAGTCCAGCCTTATCAATGAGATCCTTTACAAAACGCTGGCCAGCGAGCTGAACGGTGCCCGCTCCCGCGCAGGCAAATGCGACGGGATAGAGGGACTGGAGTTTGTGGATAAGGTCATCGGCATCGACCAGCAGCCCATCGGCCGCACGCCCCGCTCCAACCCCGCCACCTATACAGGGGTATTCACGGATATCCACACGGTGTTTTCACAGACGCAGGAGGCAAAAATGCGGGGCTACGGGCCGGGCCGCTTCAGCTTCAATGTCAAGGGCGGCCGGTGCGAGGCCTGCTGCGGCGACGGCCTCGTGCAGATCGCCATGCACTTTTTGCCGGACATGTATGTGCCCTGCGAGGTGTGCAAGGGTGCCCGCTACAACCGCGAAACGCTTGAGGTGAAATATAAGGAAAAGACCATTTCCGACGTGCTGAACATGACTGTGGAAGAAGCGGTGGTGTTCTTTGCCAACCAGCCCAAGATCGCCCGCAAGCTGCAAACCCTGCTGGACGTTGGCCTTGGCTATGTCACCTTGGGGCAGAGCGCCACCACCCTGTCCGGCGGCGAGGCACAGCGTGTGAAGCTGGCCAACGAGCTTGCCCGCCGCGGCACCGGCAAAACGGTGTATATCCTCGACGAGCCCACCACCGGCCTGCACATCGCAGATGTGCACCGTCTGATCGAGGTGCTGCAAAGCTGGTGGATGCCGGCAACACGGTCATCGTCATTGAGCACAATCTGGATCTCATCAAGTGCGCCGACCATATCATCGACCTTGGCCCGGAGGGCGGCAGCGCAGGCGGCGAGATCGTAGCCGAGGGCACCCCGGAGCAGGTGGCCGCCGTGCCCGGCAGCTTTACCGGCCAGTACCTGCGCCCGCTGCTGGAACGCGACCGCGCGCAGCGCGCCGCAGAAGCGGAAAAACACTGAAAAACAGCAAAAACGAAAAAGCGCGTATCCGTGTAAAAATCAGACTTTTCTCAGAAAAAACCAAAAATAATCAAAAAATCTGTTGACAAAACGGCCTTGCCTGAGTATAATATTTTTTGTCGCCACGCTTCGGTAGGGAAGCGGCGGTCGATATCCGGGTGTAGCGCAGTTTTGGTAGCGCGCTTGAATGGGGTTCAAGAGGCCGTGAGTTCGATTCTCGCCACTCGGACCAAACAAAAATAATCCGAACTTGTTTCCGATAGGAGATGGGTTCGGATTATTTGTTTTCTTCGGAAAATTTAACGCAGGTGTCCGTGGAAGATGAAATCATAACGTGACTGTAAAATTTTGTAGATTGACTGTTGCAGAGCGTCCATATATAATAATGTTAAGTGTGTGGCAAGATTTTGGGCCTGTGATTCGCAGGCATTGACGAATATGTGAGGGAGATTTGCATCCATCGCATCTTATTGTCGAGTGTAATGGCGTACTCGTGCGTCATATGCATAATGAGTTGCCACACACTTTTTTATTTGAAAGGATTTTTAATGACGATATTTAATGGTATGAAAACTCGTGTGGATTTGGCCAAAGCCATAGATATTCCATTGAAAACTTTAACATACATTTTGTATGTCAAGGGTGTGAACAATTATTACACGAGCTTTATGATTGATAAAAAGAATGGGACGCAACGTTTAATTGAGGCACCTCAAAAAGAATTGAAGCAAGTACAAGTTGCATTAGAGAAACTTTTGATGGCCGAACAAGTCAAGGTGTGGAAAGAAAAAGATATACATCCGAATCTCTCACATGCGTTTATCAAGAAAAAAGGGATTATTAGTAACGCTTCAATTCATAGAAATAAACGCTTTGTGCTAAATTTGGACTTGAAAGACTTCTTTTATAGCTTTCATTTCGGAAGAGTGAGGGATTTTTTCTTAAAAACAGAGACTTTGCCTGTTCTGAAGAAGTTGCAACTGTTATTGCACAATTGTGCTGTTATAACGGACGATTACCGCAAGGTGCGCCAACATCTCCAGTTATTACAAATTTGATTTTTCAGATTGTAGATTGGAAAATTCTACTGCTGGCAAAAAAAATATAAAGTTGATTATACAAGATATGCAGATGATTTGACTTTTTCTACAAATATCAAAACATTCGATGAAGATGAATTTATTGCAGAATTGAGAAAAATCATTGAATATACGGGATTTCAAATAAATGAACACAAAACAAGACTGAGCTTCAAAGATTCTCGTCAGGAAGTCACGGGTTTAGTGGTTAAAAAGTTCCCGAAATGGGGAAGATTTGGCGTGACTTCGGCCACGCCTTTTCTTTTGCTTCCAGTTCATCCAGAGGGATGTACCCCAGCCCATCGTACTTGATATGGATGTGCTGCACCCGCTTTCCGCTGGACTTATCCGGGGCATCCACATAGATGGCCGACACCAGTTCACGGAGAGCATAAGGGGTGAGTTCTTCAATATGAACGTACTTGTGCGCTTTCTGGACGAACTTTTCAATATTCTCGATCTGCTGTTCCTGTACTTCAATTTCCTGCTGGATGGAGAGAACTTCCTCTTCCAGCTGCTTCTGTTCGGCATCGTAGCTCTGACTCATCATGTCGAAGCGGTCATCGCTAAGCTTTCCGTTAACATTGTCCTCGTAAATCTTCATGAACAGCCGTTTGAGGTCTGCGATCCGCTTCTCATTCCGGGCAAGCTGCTTCTTCAGGACAGTCAGCTTTTCGGTGCTTTCCACCCGAAGCTGCTCCTCCATGACCTTGCGGAAGTAGTCCTCATGACAGAGGATGTAGTCCGTCACCCGCTGAACATGGCTTAGCACACGGCCCTCCAAAACCTTTACCCGGATGAAGTGTCCCTTGCACTTGCTCCCGTTCTTCTTGTGCAGAGAGCAATCAAAGAAGTCTTGACTGAAGTCCCTGTGATTGGACGAACCATATTGCATCTTGGAACCGCAGTCAGCGCAGTAGACCATACCGGAGAAAAGGCTGCTCTTGCCTGTCCGGGTCATGCGGTGACGCTGGCTACGAATCTCCCGAACCTTTCAAACACATCATCGTCAATAATGCGCTCATGTGTATCCGGGAAGATAGCCTGATTTTCCACGGGATTCAGATGTCTCTTTTTATCCCAGATAGAGTTAGTATAGGTCTTAAAGTTGACTGTGCAGCCAGTGTACTCCAGGCGTTCCAGAATCGAACTTACTGCTCTTTTATCCCAGCGATAAGGGTCTTCCGGGGCGGGTGAGTTCGTACTCAGGCCATGGCTCAACTTATAGGCGGTGGGAGTCAGAACTTTGTCCACCCACAGTTGGTTTGCAATTTGGGTCGGGCCACGGCCTTCCATGCACATGGAGAAGATGCGCTTCACGATTGCAGCCGCTTCTGGATCAACAAGCCAATGTTTCAGGTTCTCCGGGTCTTTCACATAGCCGTACGGCACATTGACCGTCAGCGGTACTCCACGCTCTCCCTTGGCCTTCTGAACAGCCCGAATCTTGCGGCTGGTATCACGGGCGTAAAACTCGTTGAACCAGTTCTTAATGCCCGCAAAATCGTTGTTTACGCTGTTCGGGTCAATGGTGTCGTAATTGTCGTTAATGGCAATGTAGCGAACGCCATACTGGGGAAAAGTGAAGTTTGTGTACAGACCTGTCAAGGCAGAATTGCGTCCCAGTCGGGACAAATCCTTCGTGATAACGATTCCTACACGCCCCGCTTCAATCTCGACCAGCATACTCTGAAAGCCGGGGCGGTCGTAGTTCGTGCCGGAATATCCATCGTCCACAAAGAACACCGGGTTCGGAAAGTGATTCTTCTTAGCGTATTCCAGAAGAATAGCCTTCTGGTTCTCAATGGACAGGCTTTCGCCGAGCCGTGCGTCCTCTTGCGACAGTCGGCAGTAAAGTGCGGTGATTTTATTCGTTGCTCCAGACATTGTTGTGTCCTCCTTACTCTGTGGAGCAACTGTCGGTACAGGATTGGTTACCGGGTCAAGTATAGCAGAATTGGCCGCAGTTGTCATTCGTCTGCACCCTCATCTTCAAATTTTTGCTGGGCGTTCTTGGCAACAATGCGCTCCAGCTTCTTCAAAAAGGATTCCTTGCCCTCATAGCTGCCGGTCACGGTGTAGGTGGTGTGACCGACTTTCTCCGTGGTGGTCAGTTCCGGAATCCAGAAAGCGGACAGGTTCTTGACATGGAGGTTGCCGTTCTCGTCCACATAAGAGCTGTGTTTCTTCTGCTCTTCGGTCAAGGGCTTCCGCTTGAAATAGATTTCATTTTCGGAGATGTTCACAGTCTCGCTGGTCTGCTCTTTCGGGGCATCATCATACAGCTGTGCGAAAAATGCCAGTGCATCTTCGGGTGGTTCTTCCTCCATGAGCTGCTCGAAAACTCGCTGTTCCTCTGCCGAGAGGTTATTCCATGCGGCTTCCAACTCCTGCTCGTTGGCTGCGTTGACGAAGGCTTCGATCTCTTTTTTCATGGTGCATCCTCCTTTGGCTGCGAAAAGCGGATTTTCAAAAAGTATGGGTTTTCGTGAGAGCAAGAATCGTCCCGTGGCCACAAATTTTCAATTCTTGAAAATTCTTGCCCTTTTGGGACAGCTTCTTGTTGGGGCGTGCCTGCCCCAAACCCTGCTAGGTGATTTCATTCTTGGTGGTTGCTATATTGCTTATATGCCTTTTCAAATCCTGATTTGTTATATATGATAAATTTATAACATTCTCCATCTTTCATGGAAATTGCTGCAACAGGAACGACCATCTGACTCCATGAAAGCTCCCTTATCTCGTTCATGGGCAATACAAGGTTGCGATACAGTGGACTGACTGTGAGCTTTTGAGTTGAATATGTAATGCTCTGTTCATCAATGTACAAACCACCGCCAATGATTCCATTACGGCATAAGCTACACACAAAAGTTTTTCCCATAATATTACCGCCTCCTATTAGTTGATGGTTGGTTAAGTTGAGTATATCATATTGATTTCCAGAAGAACACCCCTATATAGGAGATTTTAGCCGTTTTACTGCGTACGTGCGTACGAGAGATTGGTACGCACGTACGCAGCGATTTGCCCGAAGCGCACCCTATATAGCCGTTTCCCCCTCGGAGAGCCCACTACACTTTGCAGACCGCAGGGCTGAAAGCGTCATAGTGGGTTATTACACTTCCGCAGAAGTGCCTTTTCCTTGCCGCAGACAGCCCGGGTGCACCTTTGTGAGAGCTTTCTGTTCGGCGAATCCACATCGCCCACAGGCGATGTGAGCAGGGATTCCAAAGGGGCGCAGCACCCTTGGCACACGACTTCGGTACAAAGTCTAGTGTGTTACACCTTGCAAAAGGCGTACACGTTCCTGAAATGCAAAAAGCCCCATACCCAACACCTTGACGGTGCAGACATGGGACTTGGTGCTTCCTCGGCCTAGCCGGGTACTCCGTAACCAATCCTGACAGGCAGTTGCCGTGTCATTTCTCGAAAACTGTTTTACGGATACCCAGCAGTCGGGAAGGTGTGATGAGCCTGCTCTGCCTGCCACGACGGCAAACTCCCGCTGGCCTTCCTCGCTGTTCCAGCAGGCAAGGATGGCTGGGTAGAATGCACGTGCCAGACGGTCAATGACTTCATCGGGATAGGGGGAAGTGTTTGTGGACTTTTTCTTTTTTGTTCAAACGCACGCTCCTTTGGACATCGTGTAAACAGCATAAAATCAAAGTGCCTGTTGTTATGCTGTCTGGTCTTTAACATCTGCGAGTGCGGCTTCCAGAGAGGTAAGGTAGTCCTTATGCTTGTGAATGATCTCCAGAATCACATCACGCTGCACATTATCGGGCATCTGCTCCAACTGGTAGTTGAACGCAATGCGGAAACGAGTTTTTTAGTTCTTCCAACGCCACATACCGTACCGTACATCCTCCGGGTAAGCATCGCTGTCGTAAATCGATTCAAACTTTCGGAATGGCATGACAGGCGCTTTGCCCGGAACACGAATCACCGTCAGCGTCAGGCTTCGGTTCCACCTTCAGCTTCCGGGTGCAAAATATCCTGCAAAGGTCTGTGCGCGGTCATAGCAGGCAACCTTGGCAAGGCGGTGCATATCCGCCTTAGACACTTTCGTCTGTCCGGACAGGATGCTCTGCTTTAAGCCCGGCATCAGTTCTTCCGCAATCTCCACGCCTTTCATATACTTTTCGAGGCGCGGATAACGGTGTCCTTGCTCACACCGTTTTCTTCTGCGATTCGGTCGCAGGTTTTTTTTGCTGTGGTGGGAGGTCGATCAAGTTCGCATTTTCCGAACTTGATTTTGCATCGCTGCTCATTGCGATCACCGCCGTGCGCGCGCTTTTTCGGCTTCATACTGTTTGCCCATCAGGTAGTACTTCTGCTCCGGGGTGAGGTTGCGCCGCCCCAACTGGTTCTTACAAATCCAAGCGAGAACTTCTTCTCGGCTTTCAAACGGGAGTGGCATCGTGGAGAAAATAAATTTCCGGATGCTTCTGAACGATTGGCATAACGATTGTGTCCGTCAACAAGGATGTTGTTCCACACGATCAAAGGAGAAAGCAGCTTGCCTTCTTGAGGATATTTTCTTCAAGCTGCTTAAATTCATCATCGGTCAGAGGGGGAATCTGGGACTGGAACTCCGGGTCAATTTTCAGGTTGATCATTCGCACACTCCTTTATCTCTCCTGCTGCGTCTGTTCTTCCTCCCGGAAAAAGGACGCAACATTCTGCTTTGCGGCTTTCAGTTTGAGCAGTTCTTCCTTGACTTCCTTGTACTGCTCGTAGAACCTTGCCTTTTCGGATGCCAGCTGCGCATACTCGGCTTCCAGCTTTTTCGGGCTGGGCAGCTTTGTAATGTCGATTGCCTTGAAATAGGCCACTGCCGCCCGGTATGCTGTCAGCTCTGCACGGTGCTGCTCCTCAAAGGCTGTGGGTCGTTTGGCAGTCTTTAACTGCTGTGTGACTGTCTTGGTACTGGCGTAAGCTGACATGATAGCACAGTTCTTTGTTGGCTTTCATGCGACCTTCGAGGTCTTTCACCACTGCCAGTGCATCGTGATACTTGGTTTCCAGTTCGGCGATGCGCTGGTTCAGGCGTCCTCGTCGGTCAAGCCCTTTTCCTGCAGAAGCTTCACGGTCTGCGCCATGACTTTGAGATTGTGTTTCGTGAGCCAACGCTTATAGCCGATGCCCTTGCCCTCAGTCATCTTCGACTGGATGTCAATCAGTTTCCCGATGGCATCCTGTTTGAACTGAACCTCAGGTTTGCATTCGGCATTTGCCTGCAACGTGGCAAGCACTGCTGCCTTATTGAACTTGTCGCCGAGATGTTTTGCTCGGATAAACTTGTTCCTGCCAGCGGGCAGATAGCTCAGCTGCCCACGGCTTTCCTTGACGGCAATACCATACTGCTGCATGAGCCTGTCAGAAAAAATCTTCAAAGCTCGTAGCGCGGTACAATACAGACGAAATCTGTCTCCGTAAAAGTATCCTTCTACAGTTTCAAACTTCTTCTGCTGGGACGGTTGTACGGCTGCGGTGAGGGCTGCGTTTGCAAGGTCGAGCTTCTGCTGACCGCGCCTGCGCGCCCAATATTCAGCCTCGCTGACACGCTCCTTCGAGCCGTTGAGCAGGTCGATCTGGTACAATCCAGCACCCTCGCACAGCTCCATGACCTCGACACGGAGGTGTCGCATAGTCTGGGCGGTGCTGGAGTGCTTCATACCCTCGCGCCAGTCGCGGGGCTTTTGCATATAGGGCTTGCGTTCCACCTCTCGCATTCGGACGCTGCCGATCACGATGTGGACGTGGATGTTTCCCGAATGGTTGTGCCCATCGGGGTGAGTGCAGACGATGGCAGGATGACCGGGAAAATTTTCAGAACAAAACTTCAGGCCAAGTGCCTGTGCCTTTTCCATGGTCAGGCCGTTGTCGGCTGCATCTCTTGGGTCGAAGCTGATGATATATTGATGGCTTTTAATATCACCATGCTGGGTGTTCTTACCATACTTGCGGTTTGCCAGCAGGCAGGCCGTTGCAAACGAGAAATCGCCACACTCAAGGGTGTCGAGCAGGTAGGAATCCCGCAGCTTCGGCTTGCCGTGCTCATCCAGAAGTTGCTTCCCGGTGAACTCGTCATGCTGGTAAATAAGGTACGCTTCGATGGCGGTGTAGTCCGAGTTCTTAGAGCTTATATGCTTGAGCGTTGCCATACAGTTCACCCAGAACTTTCTCGGCGTGCAGCCGGAATGCAGTCAGGTCTGCAAGTTCGTCAAGGAGTTTCGCCCGTATCTGCTCGGTGTCCGCACCGCCGGAATTGAAGTGCCTTGCAAGCTGGTTGAGGTTGCTGCCCACCTTGCTGCACTGAGCAAGCAGGGTGGAAACGGCGGTCAGAGTTTCTTCACCACCACCGGCAACGATGACTGTTTTCTCGATCTTGACGTTGTGGATGGCTCGGCGGATAAAAGTGGAGAGGGAGAGATTCAGGAGTTTGCAAGTGAGTTCCAGTGACGTTTTTTCCTCCGCTGTCACACGGAACTTGATGATGTGCGTTTTGTTGTTCGGCGTGTCGTGGTGCTGGGAATTGCTAGGAACTAGTTGAACATTCGTTTTGGTCATTGTACCTCCTGTCTGTTCGATAACTCCTCGGTGAAGTTATGTAAAGCACGACACGCCGTTTGTTCGCGCCATCAGGCGCGAACTATGAGCAGGGTTTGGGGCAGGCACGCCCCAACAAGATCACATCGGAAATGCAGACGCATTGAAGAAGTGAAGTCCCGGATGGACAAAAAATTTTCAAGAATTGAAAATTTGTGGCCACGGGACGGTTCTTGCCCTCTACCGCTGCGCTCAAAACGCATTTTCAACAAATGTTTCCGAATTGTTAAGACGCAAAAATAAGTAGAGGTGGTTCTGCTCATGTAAGGAAATCACCGGTTGCTCCGAACGAAGTTCCTGCCGACGGAAAGTCGGTATCACGTCCGGTCGGCTCATGGATATTTCGATTTACGGACAGGATTCCAACCCGACCACATGGAAGCTGGCACAAATGAACCTTGCCATCCGTGGAATCGAACCTGACCTCGGCAAGTATGCGGCTGACACTTTCCTTGACGACCAGCACCCCACCATGCGCGCAGATTATATCATGGCAAATCCACCGTTCAACCTGTCCAACTGGGGCGCAGAGCAGCTCAAAGATGATGTGCGTTGGCAATATGGTATGCCGCCGGCTGGCAATGCCAACTTTGCATGGCTTCAGCACATGATTTATCACCTTGCGCCCGGCGGTCGGATGGGCATGGTTTTGGCAAACGGTTCCCTGTCCTCCCAGTCCGGCGGTGAGGGCGAGATTCGCAAGAACATTGTGAATGCTGATTTGGTGGACTGCATTATTGCCATGCCAACGCAGCTTTTCTATACGACCCAGATTCCCGTTTCGCTCTGGTTCATCTCCAAACGGAAAAAAGCAGCCCGGCAAAACTCTGTTCATTGACGCTCGGAAGATGGGTGTTATGGTAAGCCGCAAGTTGCGTGAATTGACGGATGGGACAAAAGAAGAATACAAAAATGAAGATGGCACATTAAAAAATGACATCAAAAAAGATTGCCGACACCTACAACGCCTATGTTGCGGGTACATTGGAGAATGTAAAGGGTTTCTGTGCTGCTGCCACCACAGAAGAAATTGCAAAGCAGGACTACATTTTGACACCGGGGCGTTACGTTGGCATCGAGGAACAGCAGGACGATGGTGAACCCTTTGAGGAAAAAATGGCACGCCTGACTTCGGAACTGTCGGATTTGTTCGTACAGTCGCACAAACTGGAAGCGGAAATCAAGGAGAAGCTGGGGGCGATTGGATATGAAATCTGAGTGGAGAACAGTTGCATTGGGAAGTGTTGCTGATCTTACAGTTGGTTTTGTTGGAACAATGGCAAGCAATTATACAGAAACAGGTATCCCATTTTTGCGTTCAACAAATATAGAACCGTTTGATATAAAGCTCGATGATATAAAATATATATCTTCGAATTTCAATGAGTCATTAAGAAAGTCTGAGTTACATCCTAATGATGTTGTAATCGTCCGCACAGGAACCCCCGGGGCATGTGCTGTAATACCGGCTGGCGTGAAAGCATGGAACTGTTCCGATTTGGTGATTGTTCGTCCCCATAGAAATAAACTGAATCCATTGTTTTTAGCATCATATGTTAATTTAGCTAGTGGAGTTATCAATACACAATTAGTGGGAGCTGTTCAACAGCACTACAATGTTGGGGCAGCAAAGAAAATGCAAATTCCGCTTCCCCCGATTGGCGAACAAGATAAAATAGCATCAATCATTGGAATGTTGAATAAGAAAATTACAATAAACTCGAAGATAAACGATAATTTATTTGAGCAAATCAGAACATTATGCACTGCTTGGCTTTCTGATTATAAACCTTTTGATGGTGCGGTTCCTTCTGATTGGGTAGAAACACCTTTGTCAGACATAGCAGAGTTTGTTAGTGGATACTCTTACAAAGGAAGTGAACTGACAGATTCAACAATAGCTATGGCAACAATAAAGAACTTTGACCGTAAAGGTGGATTCAAACTGGATGGTTATAAAGAAATTATCCCATCCTCAAAACTAAAAGAATCTCAACACGCAGAATTGTTTGATACTTTAGTTGCTCATACAGACTTGACACAAAATGCCGAAGTTATCGGTAATGCTGAACCAGTAATGAGCAAATCAGGGTACGATGATATCGTTTTCTCTATGGATTTGGTCAAAGTTCTTCCAAAAAGAAAGAAAATGTTTCTAAATTTCTCCTTGCTGCAATTCTTCAAGACAAGAAATTCAAGGCGCATTGCTTGGGATATGTAAATGGTACAACAGTTCTACATTTAAGTAAAAAAGCTTTACCAGAATACAAGTTATTCCTACCAAGTGACCTTTCAAAATTGAGACCATTAGATGAGATTGTAACGACCTTATATAAAACAAATTTCATCTAATATTTCAGAAAACACATACCTCGAAGAACTGAGAGTAGCTTTATTGCCTAAATTGATGTCCGGCGAACTTGATGTCTCCGGCATCGACCTTTAAGCTGCTAAATTATCGTTTACCAGAATTTCAATAACTCTCACCAGTGGCGGGAGATTTTATGGAGAAACTGCCACTGCCGTCGTTCTCTGAAATCGTAATAAGGAGATACGGCGATGAAAAATCAAATTATCAACGAGATACAGCGAAAAATGCTGCCGTATCTCAATAACGAACAGTTGCTGCATTTGAAAGCAGTGCTGGAAGCGTCATTTCAAGGTGTCATAATCGAAATGGGTGAAGAACAGCCAAAGGTTGATGAACAAGATTCGGTAGTAGCGTTCATTACGGCAAAGCGGATAGAAGGCTGTTCCGAGAAAACACTAGCCTACTATTCAAAAACTATCGAAGCGATGCTGAATGGTGTGGGAAAAATCACCGCAGCAAATTACAACGGACGATTTGCGAAAGTATTTGACGGATTATCAGCACACAGCGGCACTCAAGCAAAGTTACGATTGACAATATCCGGCGTATTCTTTCCAGTTTCTTCTCGTGGCTGGAAGATGAAGATTTTATTATGAAAAGCCCTGTCCGCAGGATTCACAAAGTGAAAACCGCAAAAATCATCAAGGAAACGTATACGGATGAAGCGTTGCCGCTGATGCGTGACAACTGTTCAACAGTACGAGATTTGGCGATTATTGATTTGCTGGCATCTTCTGGAATGCGTGTCGGGGAATTGGTGACACTTAATCGGGAGGATATCAATTTCAACGAGCGCGAATGTGTTGTATTTGGTAAGGGCAACAAGGAACGATTGGTATACTTTGACGCACGGACGAAGATCCACCTTCAAAATTATCTGGATGAACGGTCAGATAGCAATCCCGCACTCTTTGTGACGCTGAAAGAGCCGCACGAGCGATTGATGATCGGTGGCGTGGAAACGATGCTCCGTGAATTAGGACGACGATTAAAGCTAAATAAAGTGCATCCACAAAGTTCAGACGGACGTTGGCAACGACAGCGATTGACAAGGGGATGCCGATTGAACAGGTGCAGCAGCTTTTAGGACACCAGAAAATTGACACAACGATGCACTATGCAATGGTAAAACAACAAAATGTGAAATTGGCACATAGGAAATTTATAGGATGAGGAAAAAATATGATTGTAACGCTAAAAGATATTACGACCAAAATAACAAAAGGGACAACGCCGACATCTATTGGATGTAAATTTGAGAAAAGCGGCATTAATTTTATTAAATCAGAGTCTTTAGTCGATGGGAAAACGATTGATAAAAGTAAATTTGCCTTTATCTCGGAGCGGACACACGAAAGGCTAAAAAGATCTCAAATTGAGGAAAAATCGATATCCTTTTCTCGATGGCCGGTATGTTCTTGGGCAAAACATGAATTGCAACCGCTGAAGTGGTGCCAGCAAATACGAATCAAGCATGTTGCAATTATAAGGGTAGATGATACAAAAGCAAACTATGAGTATGTACTACTACCTTAATCAAAAGTCTGTCATACATACTATTAATACGACATCTGCACAATCAGCTCAACCGAACATTAATTTGAAACAAATTGGGAAAATCAAGATAAATCTTCCTAACAGAAAAAAGCAAGATCAAATAGTTTCACTTCTTTCTGCAATAGATTTGAAAATAATTCAAATAATGTAGAGATAAACGATAATTTAGCGGCTTAGAGCAATGGATGTTGGAAACATCGAAACCTCGCCTTTCATCAATTTGATGGAAAAGCGCATCTCTTAGCAATTCTAATTGTTTGATTTCAAATCGATTTTCAACGATTTTTTCCACCATAAACAGGCGTTGTGATTGCATCAAATGAGTCAAGCACTCTAGGGTCTGGACAAGTGTGATTTCAAACGCATCAAAATCCTTTTTCCAATATGAATAACGGTTGTGGCCACCTGCGTTTGCTCGATTGCATATAAAAAGAGGTTTGATTGGAAAATAAAGGAAGGCTTTTCTTTTTAAACGCTTGTTTTTGAATACGCAAACTCGCTGATTCAGCGATAACGTTGTGGATTTGCTCAGCCCCAAATTATGGAACGAATTCTCCGTCCATTCCAACTGGTTCTATCGCCAGCTTGCAAGAGATACCCTTTTGGATTCTTTTCTAGTTGTTTGTATGTTGCGACCTTTTTTCTCTTTGAGGTCTCGAATCCGGATGATGGGAAAGTCCCTTTTCCATCTGTGTTGAACTGCTTGGAAGAAAATGGTGCGCCATAAATAATATCTGCTATAGTATAGATACTAGTTTTTTGCCAAGACGATGGCTTTATCCCTCCGAACGGTTTAATGCAGTCAATAAACCACGCAGCATAAAGTGCTTGATATCATTTGCGCAAATAAATTATCGTTTATAAAAGAAAAATGAAGGGATAATATGGAAGATTTTGATAATGCTAAGACGAAAGATTTAAACGAATGCGTTGTTACAGACCTTAATAGCTATCTGACCTACATTTCTGATATAAAGGAAACCATAAAGAAAGAGGAAGGCGCGGAAGTGAGCACAAAGCACTTTTTCTTCCGTGGACAGGCCAGCAACGAATGGAACGTCATGCCGGGAGTGTTCCGTGGTGGGATGCTGCCACACGAAGCAGAATTGATAAACGCAGCTTACACACGGAATCCTGACGACTTCAGAAAGTTGACAACAGATTTTGAAAAGCTCGCAAAATTGCAACACTATGGGTTGCCAACAAGACTATTGGATGTGACGGAAAACCCACTGGTGGCACTGTATTTTGCTTGCCAAAACAATCAAGAGAAAAAGATAACTGACGGGAAGACTACGTTATTGCCGCCGACCGATGGGAAAAATCTATTATAAGCGCGATTACGGAAAAAGTTATAGTGACATAGAGATCAAAGTGTTGGCATATTTAGCGAGTCATGAAATTTCGGGCGATTATACATTAGAAAAACTGCTCTCGGATTTGAACAAGTATGGAATTTATACAGATAAAGAGGTAAAAAGAGTGCGAGGCAAGCGAGTATAAAAGCTTGCTTTCAATTATTCAAAGAAATTATTTTGTGATTTCCAACTTAAATAATGAAAGACTGGTGCGGCAAAGCGGCTCTTTTTTCTGATCTGCGGGAAATATAATGTTCAGCTTAAAGGCAAAATCAGGCAGAGCATTGTTAAACGGGCATATAGTGATGTCCAAGATGAATTTGAACTTCAAAGTTTTAGAATACCAGCGGGAAGAAAAAGTGCAATTTTAGAAGAACTAAGTTTTTACAATATCAATGAAGGAACACTTTTCCCGGAACTTGAGCACCAGATGGCATATATTAAAAGCAATTATGCGAACATACAAAAAGCCTATGGCCGATAGGTTTGTGAAAATAGAAGTTCCGGTAACAAATATTAGAGAAGTATGTGATTTAGATATTTCAGACGATAAAGTGGATGAGATTATTCAGAGGGTACTGCGGGATGAAATAAATCCAGCGTTTTTTGATGAGTCCTATATTGCAATTCAGGAAAATCTGATGCCAGATTGGTATCGCAAGGAAATTGGACTCAGTAAAGTTCGATTGGCACTGACGGACACATTGGATAATGGTACGCCGATAGGACGCGCGATGGCAAAAAAGAGCAGCACAGTCTATCGTTGAAAAGATTGTGAATGCCATTGCGCAAGAATCGAATACAGCAACTTCGGATAATAGTTGAGGAGAAAAATCATGCTTTCATTTACCGAAGATACCTTTGAACAAGCGGTCATAGAGCTATTTGAAAATATGGGTTACACCCACATTTATGCTCCTGATATGAACCGAACAGATTACAGCTGCCCTCTGCTGGACGATGTTTTGCGAGATTGTCTGGTGCGGCTGAACCGTAACCTCCCGGCAACGGCGATTGATGAAGCGATTCTGAAACTGAATGATTTTGATGCCGGAAGCCTGTTGCAGAAGAATATTATTTTTATGGACTATCTGCAAAACGGTATCACGGTCAAATATGCAGTCAAGGGTGAAGAACGGTCTTCGGTAGTAAAGCTGATTGATTATGCGGATGCAGACAAAAATGATTTTTATGTGGTAAACCAGTATACCTTCGTGGAAAATGGAAACAACCGCCGTCCGGATATTATTTTGTTTATCAATGGTTTGCCGTTGGTTTTGATGGAACTGAAAAGTCCTTCCAAGGACGAAGTGGGTGCAGAAAACGCATACAACCAGATTCGGAACTACATGAAGGACATTCCTTCGATGTTCTATTATAATGCAATTTGCGTAATCAGTGACCTTTCGAGCAACAAGGCGGGAACAATTACTTCTGGACTTGACCGTTTTATGGAATGGAAAACAAAAGACGGTGATTATGAAAACACCGCGTATGCGCAGTTTGATACCTTCTATGAGGGGATGTTCCAGAAAGCACGGCTACTGGACATTCTGAAAAAATTTTATCCTGTTTTCCGGTGATGGGCAGAAGCCGATTAAAATTTTGGCTGGGTACCACCAGTATTTTGCAGTGCGAAAAGCTATCGAAAAAGGCCAAGATTGCCACTAAAACGGATGGCAAGGGTGGTGTGTTCTGGCATACGCAGGGTAGCGGAAAATCACTGTCGATGGTATTCTATGCCCATTTGCTGCAAGAAGCTTTGGATAGCCCCACCATCGTTGTGATGACTGACCGCATTGATCTTGATGACCAGCTTTACACGCAGTTTGCCAAGTGCGCACCTTTCCTGCGTCAGACACCTGTACAGGCAACCAGCAAGGACAATCTAAGCAAGCTGCTGGATGGCCGAGAAGCAAACGGCATCATCTTCACCACGATGTTCAAGTTCGAGCGTGGCGAGAAGCCGCTCTCCGAACGGCGGAATATTGTGGTAATGGCGGATGAAGCCCACCGTGGACAGTATGGTTTTGATGAAAAAATTGTCATCAAAGAAAATGAACAGGGTGAAAAAGAAGCACATACGGTCATTGGCAATGCCCGTATCATTCATGATGCCCTGCCGAATGCAACTTACATAGGCTTTACAGGAACACCTATTTCGGCAAAAGATAGAAATACGCGTGAAGTTTTTGGTGATTATATCGATATTTATGATATGACACAGGCGGTGGAAGATGGTGCAACGCGTCCGGTTTACTATGAGAGCCGCGTTATTAAACTCCACCTTGACCAAAACACGCTGGCCTTGATTGATGCGACCTACGATGCGCTGGAACAGCAATCGGACGCAGCAACGATTGAAAAAAAGCAAAAAGATGTTGGGGCAGATGGAGAGTGTGCTGGGAGCAGATTCTACCATTCAATCGCTGTGTGAAGATATTGTCAACCATTACGAAAAGTACCGCGCTAATCTTTTTTTGACGGGCAAGGCGATGATCGTGGCGTATTCGCGCCCGATTGCGATGAAGATTTATCGAAAACTTCTGGAGCTGCGCCCGACATGGAACGAAAAAAATCGGCGTAGTTATGACGGGTGGCAACAATGACCCGGAGGATTGGAAAGAAATCATCGGCACAAAATCTCACAAAGAAGAACTTGCCCGGAAATTCAAAGACAACGATGACCCGATGAAGATTGCCATTGTTGTGGATATGTGGCTGACAGGTTTTGATGTGCCTTCACTGGCTACGATGTATGTTTACAAGCCAATGCACGGATACAATCTGATGCAGGCCATCGCGCGTGTCAACCGCGTGTTTAAGGGACAAAAGAGGGCGGCTTTGATTGTAGATTACGTTGGCATTGCATCTGCCCTCAAAGCCGCTATGAAGGAGTATACCAAGCGTGACCAGTCCCGATATGGCGATATGGACATTGCCAAAGTTGCTTATCAAAGTTTCAGGAAAAGTTGTGCTTCAGGTGTGCAAAAAGATTTGTTGCACGGCTTTGATTTCAGCGGATTTATTGGCGGTTCTCCGTTGATGATGGCAAAGCTGGTCACTGGCGGCGTAAACTTAGCCAGTGTGAGATGTGAACTGACAACATGGTAGTATGAATTGTATGAAATGTCGTTGATTTGTGCTTGACAATCAGATTTCCTTCCTGTAAAATAATTTTAGAAAATACTATTATTGAAAATACGAAAGGCTGTTTTATGGGCAAGATGATTTTAGATGACCTCCGCAAGCGTCTGGAACGTCTGGACGAAGACGCAGATCTGATGATCGACAATAACGACCGCTATCAGATGGTGATTGTAGGCGGCAGTGCGTTCATTTTGTTGGGCAAGCTGACCCGCGCTACTCATGACATTGATGCCTTGAGTGTTCCGAAAGAACTGTACAGCTTGCTTGGTAAGTACGACATCAACACCGATGTGGAAGCCTACATCGACAATTTTCCGTACAACTTCCAAGACCGGCTCCAGCCGCTACCCTTTGGTGGTACAAAGGTGCAGTTCTACACACCCAGCCTGGAAGATTTGGTGATTGCAAAGCTGTGCTCTTTTCGGGACACTGACAAAGCAGACGTAGAGAGTGAGGCCGTGCGGAATTCGTTGGACTGGGATTTGCTGGAACACCTTGCAACGGATGAAGATGAGTTGAGAGCCAGCATCCTGAACGACTGGCGGTATCGGGATTTCTATATCCGCTATCAGGAGTATGTAGAGAGGTGGAGACCATGCGAAAGCTGACATTCGAAGGCTTTTTGAAGCAGTATGTGGCAGAGCTTTCCGGGGTGCAGACGGCTAGTATTCATAGGCTTGCAGCTTGTCTGAGCGAGAATCCCCGCTTGAAAGAACCGCTGTTTCTCTATGCTTTGGCCTATGATAAAGTGAAGATTTATTGCTCCACTATACTGCAAACAGCACGGTCGTTGCGGAATATGAGCGGCTTTCTAATCGCTACTTGCTGGCGAAAATGCTGCTGCTCTTGGAAAAACAATCTCCTGAACTGCCGGAGGGCTATTTGAAGGTCTGGCGCAGCTATTGCTCGGTGCGGGATGCCGCCCTTGCGGACAATGACACGAAAGAACTGATCCATCGCCGGGTATTGGAACTTCAGCAAAAGAAACTGACGAATTATCGCCTTTACACAGACTTGAGGCTGAATCCGGGCAATGTGAATGCATGGCTCAAACACAACGATTCCAGCAAAATGAGCCTCGACTGTGCACGGCAGATCTACAAGTATGCAAAAAGCTACCCGTCTGTTCGATAAGAAAAAGGAAGTGAGTCTATGACCGCCGTAATTTACGCCCGCTATTCCAGCGATAACCAGCGCGAAGAATCCATCGAAGGCCAGATTCGGGAATGTACGGCTTATGCGGAAAAGAAACGGCATCACGGTCATCAAGCACTACATTGACCGTGCATTCTCTGCAAAAACGGACAATCGCCCGGAATTCCAGCAGATGATCAAAGACAGCGGCAAGAAGCTGTTTGATGTTGTTCTCGTCTGGAAATTTGACCGCTTTGCTCGGAATCGTTTTGATAGTGCAAACTACAAGATGATTCTGAAAAAGAACGGTGCCCACCTAATTTCCGTTATGGAACCCATTGCTGAGGGTTCACAGGGCATTCTGGTGGAAACGCTACTAGAGGGTATGGCAGAATACTATTCGGCAGAGCTGTCCGAAAAAGTGATTCGTGGTCAGACCGAGAACGCCCTGAAGGGTAAGTGCACTGGCGGTACGGGAACCATTGGCTATAAAATCGACGGGGCCAAGTTTTATCATCTTGACCCGTTGACCTCGCCGCTGGTACTGGAAGCCTTTCAGCGGTATGACAACGGCGATAAGATGGTGGAGATCGTAAACTTCCTCAACGACAAGGGTGTCCACAATATGCTGGGCGGAAAAATGACCCACAGCAGTGTAAATACCATGCTGAAAAACCGTCGGTACATTGGAGAATTGTCTTTCCGGGACATCGTTGTGCCGGATGCAATTCCGGTTATTGTTCCGAAAGACCTATTTGACCGGGTGCAGAAGCGTCTGGATAAGAACAAGCGTGCCCCTGCCTGTGGCAAGGCAGATGAGGAATATCTGCTGACCACCAAGCTGTTCTGCGGCAAGTGTGGTGCGCTGATGTTCGGCGAAAGCGGAACCAGTGCTACCGGGCGCACCTACTATTATTATAAATGCGCCAACGTCAAACGGCGTAAGGGCTGCAACAAAAAGACCGTGCAGAAGGACTGGCTGGAAGATCTGGTTGTTCGGGAAGCCATGAAGCTGATTCAGGACGATGCGGTGATCGACAAGATCGTTCAATTGGTCATGGATGTACAGAATCAGGAAAATACCACGATCCCGCTGCTGGAAAAGCAGCTCCGGGAAGTAGACAAGAAGCTGGACAACCTAATGAAAGCCATCGAGGACGGCTTGTACACCCGGACAACAAAAGAACGGCTGGAAGTTTTGGAAAGCCAAAAAGATGAGTTGACTGTAAAAATCGCAGATGAAAAGTTGAAGAAGCCCAGCTTCAATGAGGATTTCATCCGGTTCTGGCTGATGAAATTTAGAAGGTTCGATATTTCGCAGAAAAAGCAGCGGAAAGCGCTGATCGAGATTTTTGTCAATGCCATTTTCCTGTACGATGACCGGATGCTAATCACGTTCAACTACAAGGATGGCACCCAAACTGTCCGGCTTGAGGACGCTTTGACCGCTGACGCGGTAGAAGGAAAAAAGTTCGGATTTGTCCAGCTCTGCTGGACCATAAGTCCAACGATTTCACGTTAGAAATCGTTGGATTTTTTTGTTTATAGGCTGGCCTCATTTGGTTTTGACCACCCGAAAACGCCTCACTGAACAACTGGATCGCACTCTGCCGAATGGATTCCTGAACATGGAGATAATGCTCAGTCATTTCGGTATCGGCATGGCCTACGATGCTCTGGATGGTCTGAATATCCACGCCCAATGCCTGCATATTGCCTCCTTCCTGATGTCAAGTTGTTTCGGGAATAGCTTCTTGATACTTGTTCATAAGGGACGAGTAGGATTCTTCGCCCTGCTCAAAGGACGGGGCAGCGATTTCCTGTGTGTGGTTCTGGTAAGAACGTGCAGCATTGAAAACAGACCAGTCATACTCATACATTGCCTGAATCACTTCAATGCTCATGCCAGCGTCCTCATACTGCTTGCGCATGATAACCCACTGACGGTCAAAGTTTTTCTTTTCCAAACCATAATTAAAGCCCATGTGTAACCTCTAAATTTTCGATAAAACGTGAAAAGTCGAAAACTTGAGATGCTACGGATATTTCGCCGCTTGGGGCATGGTGGAGATCGTAAACTTTCTCAACGACAAGGGAGTCCGCAATATGCTGGGCGGAAAAATGACCCACAGCAGCGTGAACACCATGCTGAACGTCAAAGGCGATGGGGTCCATCTCCACGCACAGGTCGATGCGGTCCAGCAGTGGACCGGACACCCGGCTGCGGTACTGCCGCACGGCACTGGGTGAGCAGGTGCACTGCCGGGTGGGGTGGCCGTAGTAGCCGCACTTACAGGGGTTCATGGCGGCTACCAGCTGGAAGCGGCTGGGATAGGTGGCACTGCCTGCCGCGCGGCTCACGGTGATCTGGCCGTCCTCCAGCGGCTGGCGCAGCACTTCCAGACTCTCGCGGGAGAACTCCGGCAATTCGTCTAAAAACAGCACACCGCAGTTGGCAAGGCTGCACTCGCCGGGCCGGAACTGTGCGCCGCCGCCAGCCAGAGCCGCGGCACTGGCCGAGTGGTGCGGACTGCGGAAAGGCCGTGCAGAGATCAGGCCCCGGCCCTGCGGCAGCTGCCCTGCAATGGAATAAATTTTAGTGGTCTCCACGGCTTCCTCGCGGGTGAGCGGCGGCAGGATGCCGGGCAGACGCTTTGCCAGCATGGATTTGCCGGTGCCGGGTGCGCCAATGAGCAAAACATTGTGTCCGCCTGCGGCAGCAATGACCATAGCCCGCCGCGCCAGCGACTGGCCCATCACGTCCGCAAAATCCGGCACCTGTGCCCATGCGTCTGCAGGGTCAAAGGGAACAACAGCCGCCGGGGCAAGCGGGGAGATGCCGCGCAGGGCATCTACAACTTCGCGTGCCGTGTGGGCGGGGTAGACGGCCATGCTGTCGGCACAGGCCTCGGCTGCTTCGGCGGCATTCTCGGCAGGTACATACAGGGCGTGGATGCCATTTTCTGCTGCAGCCAGCGCCATGGGCAGCACGCCGGAAACCGGCCGCAGGGTGCCGTCCAGTGCCAGTTCGCCCAGAAATGCCGCGTCGGCAGGCACATCCTCCAGCTGGCCGCTGGCAGTGAGCACTGCCAGCAGAAGCGGCAGGTCGTACACCGGGCCGGTCTTGCGCACATCCGCCGGGGCAAGATTGATGGTAATGCGCCGGTCCGGGAACTTGAAGCCCAGATTTTTGATGGCGGCGCGCACACGGTCGGCGCTTTCACGCACGGCGGAATCCGGCAGGCCTACGATGGAAAAGGCGGGCAGCCCGCCCGAAACGTCGGCCTCCACTGCCACGGCAAAGCCGCTCAGGCCGTTCAGACCAAAGCTTCTGGTAACAGAATACATGTTGTTCTCCCTTATCCCAGCGGATGATATGACGGAAAAGAATTGGCAAAAGTGGAAAATATTGGATGATTATGTCATACTTCGACACAAAAATACTTCTGAATTCATTATAGTAAAGGGCAGGAAAGATGTCAATGCGATAGAGAGGAGAGAGTTTTCCATGATGAGCAAAGAATACTGCCGCTATATCCGTACATATTCAGAACTGGAAGGGCTGCAGCATGCCCACACCCTTGTATATTGCGGCGCCGCCGCTGCGCAGGGCGTTGTAATGGAGCTGCGGCAGGAGCAGGATGGCCGGGTGCGCCGCAGCGCGGTGCTGCTGCCCGAGGACAGTTTTGCCCGGGCCATGCAGCTGCTGCGCTACCTGTGCGAAAACAGCGTGGGTCTGGAGCAGTGGCTGGACGTTCTGGACGATGCAGGCCAGAGTTATGAACTGCTGGAAAATGCAGGCGAGGCCGGGATGGTTCCCGACTTTACCGGGAAAAACTTGGATTTTTGTGCCATATGCCGGTTTTGAATTGCAAATCTTGTTGCAGATTACGCAATTGACACATGGACGCGGAGAGTTTATATTATAAGTAGGTTTAGTCAAACCTGTTCTTTTTTGCGGAAAAATTTACAAAAGGTAAGGTGTGCAAGATGTATTTGGATGAATATAAGCGCTGGATGGCTGCAGAGCTGGAAGACGCTGATCTGAAGCCGGAGCTGGCCAAGATCGAGGGAAATGATGACGAGATCAAGGACCGCTTTGCTGTGGCTTTGAAGTTTGGCACCGCTGGTCTGCGCGGCGTTCTGGGCGCTGGCACCAACCGTATGAATATCTATGTTGTGCGTCAGGCCACGCAGGGTCTGGCAAACTGGGTCAAGACTCAGGGCGGCAGCCAGACTGTGGCTATCAGCTACGACAGCCGCCTGAAGAGCGATATCTTTGCCAAGACCGCCGCAGGCGTTCTGGCGGCAAACGGTATCAAGGTGCGCATTTACGATGCTCTGATGCCTGTGCCTGCACTGAGCTTTGCTACCCGTTACTACCAGTGCAATGCTGGTATCATGGTCACGGCTTCTCACAACCCGGCCAAGTACAACGGCTACAAGGCCTATGGCCCGGATGGCTGCCAGATGACCGATGATGCTGCTGCCATCGTGTACGATGAGATCCAGAAGACGGATGTGCTGACCGGTGCAAAGTACATCTCCTTTGCCGAGGGCGTGGAGCAGGGCCTGATCCGCTTTGTGGGCGACGACTGCAAGAAGGCACTGTATGATGCCATCGAGGCCCGTCAGGTGCGCCCGGGCCTGTGCAAGACTGCCGGCCTGAAGCTGGTGTACAGCCCGCTGAATGGTTCCGGTCTGGTGCCTGTCACTCATGTGCTGAACGATATGGGCATCACCGATATCACCATCGTGCCCGAGCAGGAGTACCCCAACGGCTACTTTACCACCTGCTCCTACCCGAACCCCGAAATTTTCGAGGCTCTGAAGCTGGGTCTGGAGCTGGCAACCAAGACTGGTGCCGATCTGATGCTGGCCACCGACCCCGATGCCGACCGCGTGGGCATTGCCATGAAGTGCCCGGATGGCAGCTATGAGCTGGTATCCGGCAACGAGATGGGCGCTTTGCTGCTGGACTACATCTGCGCAGGCCGCATTGAGAAGGGCACCATGCCCAAAAACCCGGTGGCCGTCAAGTCCATCGTATCCACTCCTCTGGCCGATGCCATTGCCGCACACTACGGCGTGGAAATGCGCAGCGTGCTGACCGGCTTCAAGTGGATCGGCGACCAGATCGCAAATCTGGAAGCTGCCGGTGAGGTGGACCGCTTCATCTTTGGCTTCGAGGAGAGCTACGGCTATCTGGCCGGCCCCTATGTACGCGATAAGGATGCCGTCATCGGTTCCATGCTGATCTGCGAAATGGCCGCTTACTACCGCAGCATCGGTTCCTCCATCAAGCAGCGTCTGGAAGAGATCTATAAACAGTATGGCCGCTACCTGAACAAGGTGGACAGCTTCGAGTTCCCCGGCCTGACCGGCATGGAGAAGATGGCTTCCATCATGCAGAAGTTGCGTGATAACCCGCCCGCCGAGCTGGCTGGCCACAAGGTGGTCAAGGTGACCGACTACAAGAAGCCCGAGGAGACCGGCCTGCCTGCAGCAAACGTGCTGATCTACAGTCTGGAAAACGGTGCGACCGTTGTGGTGCGTCCCTCCGGCACCGAGCCGAAGATCAAGACCTACTTCACCACTCTGGGCAAGGATCTGGCTGAAGCACAGGCACAGAAGGATGCTCTGGCTGCTGCCATCGAGCCGATCCTGAAGTAAACTCCATCAAGAACAAGTTTGTGCCCCTCTGCTGTGTGCAGAGGGGCATTTTTGCTGTAGAATATTGGTTGCAGTTTGGGAAGTTATACGCTATAATAAAATATGGCTTACTATAGGAATCGGGCAGGTGAAGAAATTGGAAAAGAGAGTATCCGCAGTACTGGTGGCGGCGGGGTCTTCCACACGCATGGGCTTTGACAAGCTCAGCTTTGATCTGGGCGGCGAGACCGTGCTGCACCGCAGCATCCGCGCGTTTGAACAGAACCCGCTTGTCACGGAAATCGTGCTGGTGGCCGGTAAGAACCGCGCCTTTGTGGAGCAGCAGGCAGCAGACTGCACAAAGCCTGTGCAGATCGTAACGGGCGGCACCACCCGCGCCGAGAGCGCAAAAAACGGCGTGCTGGCGGCAGCAGGGGAGCTTGTGGCAGTGCACGACGCGGCAAGACCCTTCGTCAGTCAGGCCGTCATCACAGCAGCGCTGGAAGCAGCGGCCCGGTGCGGCGCAGCTGCACCTGCCGTACCGGTAAAGGATACCATCAAGGCTGCAGCGCGCGGCAACGGAAAGACCGTGCCGGATGCCTGCCTTGTGTACACAACGCCCGACCGCAGCACCCTGTATGCGGTGCAGACCCCTCAGTGCTTTGACCGCGCAGAGTACCTTGCTGCGCTGGAAGAGCTGGATGCCGAAAAAGCCCGCCTTGTCACCGACGACTGCAGCCTGTTCGAGCTGACCGGCCGCGCCGTGCAGCTGACGCAGGGCGATTACGCCAATTATAAGATCACGACCCGCGAGGACTTGCCCCGCCCGGAACAGAAAGAGGAACACAAAATGCGCATTGGACATGGTTATGACGTGCACCGTCTGGTGGAAGGCCGCAAGTTGATCCTGGGCGGCGTGGAAGTGCCTTTTGAAAAAGGCCTGCTGGGCCACTCGGATGCAGATGTGCTGGCCCATGCGGTGATGGATGCTGTGCTGGGTGCCGCTGCGCTGGGGGATATCGGCCAGCATTTCCCGGACAATGACCCGGCCTACTCCGGTGCCGACAGCCTGAAGCTGGCCCGCCGTGTGGCCGAAATTTTAAAGGAGCACGGCTTCCGCATTGAAAATATCGACGCGACGCTGTTGTGTCAGCGGCCCAAGCTTGCGCCGTACATTCCGGCCATGCGCCAGAATCTGGCCGATGCCTTCGGCCTGCCGGTGGATGCCGTGAGTGTAAAGGCCACCACCGAGGAACATCTGGGCTTTACCGGTGAGGGGCTGGGCATTGCCGCCCACGCTGTTGCCCTGATCGAAACACTGTAAACGGGAGCGTGTACCAATGACTCTGAACGCGATCATTGCAAATTTCCAGACCTTCAAACTGGTCGATTTGCTGGATATCATCATCATTTCCTTCCTGATTTACCAGCTGCTGGGCATTGTCAACCGCACCCGCGCTGGCCAGCTGTTCAAGGGTGCGCTGCTGGTGATGGCCGTCTATCTGGTGGCAGAAACGCTGAACATGCGTACCGTCACATGGCTGCTGAACTCACTGCTGCAGGTGGGCCTGCTGACGCTGGTGGTGCTGTTCCAGCCGGAGATCCGCCGTGCGCTGGAGCGCATGGGCCAGACCGACCAGTGGGCCGCCAAGCTGTTCAACGTGAAAGGCCGCTACAACGATCCCAGCCTGAAAGGTGCATGGCGCAGTGCCATCATTGCCATCTGCGATGCGGCAGAGCGCTTTTCTGAGACCAAGACCGGTGCACTGATCGTGCTGGAACGCCACACGAACCTTTCGGAGATCGTGCGCACCGGCACGCCGGTGAACAGTGCGGTCAATCTGGAAGTGCTGGGCACCATTTTCTACGAGGGCACGCCCCTGCACGATGGTGCTGCCATCATTGAGAATGGCCGCATCAAAGCCGCGGGCTGTGTGCTGCCGCTTTCCAACAATCTGGATCTCGGCAAGGATATGGGCACCCGTCACCGCGCCTGCCTTGGCATTGCCGAAAATTCCGACGCCATCGCCATCGTGGTCAGCGAGGAGACCGGCATCATCTCCATGGCAAAGAACGGCGTGCTGATCCGCCACTTTGACCGCCAGACCCTGTATACCCGTCTGGTGGATGAGATGATCCCCAAGGAGACCACCACCGAAAAGACGACGGTCAGCGGCTGGCGCGGTCAGCTGGACCGTCTGTGGAAATGGGTCAGCCAGAAGGAGGACGATGCGCAATGAACAACGAACCCAACAAGAAAAATGGCGCAAAGCCTGCGGTCGCCCATAAGAAAAACATTCTGGACGACCGCCGCATCCGGCTGGCACTTTCGGTGCTGGGTGCCATCGTTGCATGGATGGTGGTCACCATCATCGTCCAGCCCGGCACCACCAACACCATCTACAATGTGCCGGTGGATTATACCTACGATTCCGCTGCTTACACCTCCCGGGGCCTGAGCATCGTCAGCGCCGAGGATAAGACCGTGAACCTGAAAATCTCCGGCGACGGCTACACCATCGGCGGGCTGACGGCTTCCGATTTTGTGGTCTACCCGGATTTTTCCAGCGTACGCGACAGCGGCGAAAAGACCCTGCGCCTGCTGGTACGCGGTGCCAACGGCCTGCTGAACGGTGTGACCGTGACCATGGAAGGCAATGACAACACGGTGGATGTGGTGTTTGACGTGGTGGAGGAAAAGACCCTGCCCGTTACCATTACCACCAACTACCTGACCATCGCGGACGGTTATATCCTTTATAGTACGGATGTTTCCAAGGAGAATATCACCCTTTCCGGCCCCAGCAGTGAGCTGAATAAAGTTGCTACCTGCACTGCAGAGGTGACCTACAGCGGCGAACTGACCGAGTCCATCACGCTGAACACGCCGCTGCGCTTCTATACCTCCGGCGGCAAGGAAGTCAAGTTTGAGTACACGGAGCTGGAAGAGAACAGCGTGGATGTGACCTTGCAGGTGTACAAGATGGCAACGCTGCCGGTGGACGTGAATTTCAACAATGCACCGCGTGATTTTGATGATTCGATGCTGGTATATGCACTCAGCCGCAAGCAGCTCAAGGTGGCAGGTCCGGCAGATAAGATCGATATGCTGTCCACGCTGCCCATCGGCAATATCGACCTTTCCACCTTTACACTGAACAAGAGCTATGAGCTGCCCATCGACCTGCCCGCAGACATCTATCTGCTGGATAACATTTCCACCATAACGGTCAGCTTTGACTGCTCCAATCTGGGAACCAAGACCATGAACCTGCCCAATACCTGCGTGCAGGTGGTCAACCTGCCCTCTACCTACCAGCTGACGGTGCAGACCGAACGCCTGATGAATGTAACGCTCTGCGGCCCCAAGGGCGCGATCGAAACGCTGACCCCGGAGCAGGTGGTCATTGAGATCGATGCCGAGGATTTCTCGGTGGCGACCGGCGAGCAGAACATCGCCTGCCGCCTGTATGTGCCCTCCAACGGCAAGATCTTTGCACTGGGCAGCTATGTGCTGCAGTGCCGCATCGAAAGCAACTGAAACAAAAAGGAACACACGATAACATGATTCTGGTTCGCAACATCCGTCTGCCGCTCTCTGCCGGAGAGCCGCAGGCATTTGAAAAAGCCCTGCACGCCGCCCGCATCCCGCGCGGAAAGGTGCAGCATCTGGGCGTGGCAAAGCTCTCGGTGGATGCCCGCCACGGCCAGCCCAAGCTGGTGTATACCGTGGCTGTCACCCTGAAAGAACCTGCCGAGGAAGCGGCTTTTGCAGCCCGCTGTGGTGATGCTTCTCTGCAGCAGAAGGTGGATCTTTCGGTGCAGAATGGCATCCAGCCGCTGGCACACCGGCCTGTGGTGTGCGGCCTTGGCCCGGCGGGCCTGTTTGCAGCGCTGCTGCTGGCCCGGCAGGGCTATCAGCCCATTGTGCTGGAGCGCGGCCCGGCGCTGGACGAGCGCGTAAAGGCGGTGGAACATTTTTCTGCTACCGGCGAACTGGATGTGAATGCGAACATTCAATTTGGCGAGGGCGGTGCCGGTACCTTTTCGGACGGCAAGCTGACCACCCGCATCGGCGATGAGCTGTGCGGCTTTGTTACCGAGGTGTTCCTGCAGCACGGTGCGCCGGAGGAGATCGCCTGGAAGCAGAAGCCCCATGTGGGCACCGACCTGCTGCGCGGTGTGATCACCTCTATCCGCAAGGAGATCGAAGCTCTGGGCGGTGAGGTGCATTTCAACACGGCCCTGACCGGCTTTGAACAGAAAAATGGTCAGCTCACCGGCATTTTTACCACAAATGGCACCTTTGCCTGCGAAGCTTTGGTGTTCGCGGTGGGCCACTCAGCCCGCGATACCTTCGGGATGCTGATGGACGGCGGCCTGCAGCTGGAATGCAAGCCGTTCAGCGTGGGCTTCCGCGCCGAGCATCTGCAGAGTGAGATCGAAAAGAGCTTATATCACGAGGCTGCCGGGCATCCGGCTCTGCCGCGGGGCGAGTATCAGCTCTCCCAGCATGTGGGGGAGCGGTGCGTTTACACCTTCTGCATGTGCCCCGGCGGGCAGGTGGTGGCATCGGCCAGCGAGGAAGGCCGTGTAGTGACCAACGGCATGAGCTACCACGCCCGCAGTGGCAAAAATGCCAACGCGGCCGTGGTGGTGAGCGTGGGCGGCAAGGATTTTGCAGACGATCCGCGCCGGGCGATCGCGTTCCAGCGGGAGCTGGAAGCCAGAGCCTACGCCGCTGGGCGCAGTGCAGGGGAGTATGCCGCTCCGGCAGAGAACATCCAGAGCTTTCTGGAAGGGCGCGGCCAGCTGAACATTGGACGCGTGCAGCCTACCTATGATCGCGGCGTTGCTGCGGCAGACCTCGGCGCACTGCTGCCGCAGGAGCTGGCCGAAACGCTGCGGGCGGGCCTGCGCGCCTACGAGCGCAAAATTGCGGGTTATACCGCGCCGGAAGCGATCCTTACGGGTCTTGAGACCCGCACCAGCAGCCCGGTGCGGCTGAAGCGGGAAGAAAATTTTGAATGCACCCAGCTGGCAGGTCTGTATCCCTGCGGCGAGGGTGCCGGATATGCGGGCGGCATCATGAGCGCCGCCGTGGATGGCCTGCGGGTGGCCCGCGCCATCATCAGCCGGTATGCACCGGCAGAAGGGTGAGAAAATTTTGATGAACGATCGTGAAAACGATACAATGAGAGAGAATGAGGGCCGTCAGGTGCAGCAGGAGCTGGAAAACCAGCTGCGCGCCTTTGGCGATACCGTGTCGGATGCCTTTGCCCATGGCTTTGAGGGCAAAGGGGAGGACATTGGCGACCGCGCCTATGGTGTGGGCCGTGCGGCGGTGAATGCTGCAAACTTTGGCCTTGGCGAAGCGGCAAAGGCGTTCCGCAGCAGCCGGGAGGAATACTATCGCAGCCGCCAGAATGCGCAGAATACGAAAAAACAGGGCTTGAATGAGGACTGTATCAACGCGCAGACCGCAGGTGTTTCCGGCTGGTTCCGGCAGATGTTCGGCAAGGCGGAGACGACCCCGGCAGACGAGATCCGCGCCAGTGCCAAAAAGCGCTACAGCGCAGGCTGCGCATTGCTGGCAGTCGGCATCACGTTTACGGTGATCTTTGGCATCACGGCGGTTTCCTGTCTGGGTGCGGCGGGCCTGTTTACGCCCAATGCGGCGGTTCTGCAGGCTCTTCTGCAGGACAGCTTTATGGCTGAAAATGCTGCAGCCATGGGCAGCTTTGCGCTGGGGGCGGTGCGGATCACCGGCTGGTGCTTTGCGGCTGTCACCGCCGTGTTCGTGTGGATGATCACTGCCGGTGCATCCCGCCTGAAGGCCAGCAAGACGCTGCTCCGTCTGGCCGAGGCAGCAGAAGGCTTTGACTGCAAAAAGGGCCTGCCGCTGGAAGCCGTGGACGAGAAAAAAGGCCCGTGCCCTCAAGCGGGTGCGCAGATTCATCTGCAATGGCTGGCTGAGTGCATGGGTGGACGAAAAAGCGGAAAAGCTTTACCTGACTGCTGAGGATTACCGTGCCGCGCAGGAAGCTGCCGCAGCCTCCAAGGCACCGCCGCAGCCGGAACCGGCGGCAGAAAAAACGGACGATGTGCCGCTCAATCTTGAGACGGCGCGCCGCTTTGCCGCCGTGCTGCAGCAGGAAAAACAGCTGATGCAGGATGCGCAGGGCCGCGAAGAGCTGGACCATATGCAGACCACCACCACTGCCATCTGTGACTGGCTGGAAGCACACCCGGAAAGCCTGCCCAAGGCCCGCCGCTTTGCGGAATACTATATCCCCACCACCCTCAAGCTGCTGCACACCTACAACGATGTGCAGGGCCAGCAGGGCGAAAACGCCGAGACCATCCGCCGCGATATCGCGGGCATCCTTCACACGCTGAATCAGGCCTACGACACCCTGTATGATACGCTGCTCTCGGATGTAGCGATGGATGTCTCTTCTGAGATCGCCGCCCTGCAGGGAATGCTGGCCAACGACGGCCTGACGGGAGGAAATTTTGAATGACCTACCGTGCATGGAATCTGAAGCCGCTGGACCGTGCCGCGCTGCGGGAGCTGACGCAGGCGATTGCGGAGCAGGCCACCGAAGAACTGGAATATAACGCACAGAACGACGAGCCGTGGAGCGAGCAAAAATATGCGGCCGCCCTTGCCGCCCAGCAGAAGGAAAATGCCCTGTTGGCGGGCGTGCTGACGGCCCGCGGCATTACCGACCCTACCGAAGCACTGACCCTGCTTGCCGGTGAGGAAGAATTGAGCGACCCGTCGCTGCTCACCGATATGGAGAAGGCCTGCGAGCGCATCTGGCGGGCCATTGATGAGGGCGAGACCATTGTGGTGTTCGGCGATTATGACGTGGACGGCGTGACGGCCACGGCCCTGCTGTACCAGCATCTCAAGGGCATGGGGGCTACCGTAAAATGTATGCTGCCCAGCCGCGAGGGCGACGGCTACGGCCTTTCGCGCAATGCCATCCGTTCCATCCACGATAAGGGCTGCAAGCTGATCGTGACGGTGGATAACGGCATTTCTGCTGTGGAAGAAGCCGATTATGCCGCTGAACTGGGCATTGACCTGATCATTACCGACCATCATCTGCCGCCGGAAACTCTGCCCAAGGCCATTGCCGTGGTAGACCCCCGTCGTGAGGACGACACCAGTCCCTTCAAGGGCCTGTGCGGTGCGGGCGTGGCGTTCAAGCTGTGTGCCGCACTGGATGGCTGCCCGCCGGAAGAAATGCTGGACTACTGCGGCGACCTTGCCGCTGTGGGTACTGTGGCGGACGTGATGCCGCTTACCGGCGAAAACCGCACCCTTGTCAAGGCGGGCCTGCGCCAGCTGCAGAACACGGACCGTCCGGGTCTGGAAGCGTTGCTGGAAGAGGTGGGCCTTGCGGGCAAACCGGTCACCGCAGAAAATGTCAGCTACGCCATTGCGCCCCGCATCAATGCGGCTGGCCGCATGGACAACGCTGTTACGGCTTTGCAGCTGGTGATGTGTGAGGACCCGGACCGCGCCGCAGAGCTGGCCCATAAACTGAACGAGATCAATACAAAGCGTCAGGAGACAGAGCTGCAGATCTTCAAGGCCGCGCAGGAACTGCTGGAACAGGAACCGGAGCGGCTGGAAGACCGCGTGATGCTGCTGTGGGGCCGCGATTGGCACCCCGGTGTCATTGGCATCGTGGCATCCCGGCTGGTGGAACGCACCGGCCGGCCTGTGATCGTGGTGACGATCGACGAGCACGGCGAATGCAAGGGCAGCGGACGCAGCGTGCAGGGCTTCAATTTGCATGCCTGCATTGGTGCCTGCGCAGATCTGCTCATCCGCTACGGCGGCCATGCCATGGCTGCGGGCCTTTCGGTGCGGGAAGAAAATCTGCCCGCTCTGCGCCGCCGCCTGAACGACTGGGCAGCACGGGAATGCCCGGTGCTGCATACCACCCCGCTGGAGTGCGATCTGCCCATCCATCTGGACCGTGTGACCGTGGAAAGTGTGCGGAAGCTCGACCAGCTGGCTCCCTATGGGGCCGAGAACCCGACCCCGGTGTTCCTTTTGCAGAACGCCGTGCTGGATGGGGTATACCCGGTATCGGAGGGCAGGCACAGCCGCCTGCGCCTGCGGCAGGGTAATGCCAGCGTGTATGCCGTGTGGTTCGGTATGCCGCCGGAACAGCTGCCCTATGCCATGGGCGATGTGGTGGATGCTGCGCTGAACCTTTCGGTCTACGATTCGCCCCGGGGCGCACAGCTTTCGGGCCGCATTCTGGACCTGCATCCGGCAGGGCTGGGCACAAAGCTTGCGGAGCAGGCTGCTTTTGTGGTGGCGCTGCGCCGCGGCACACCCCTGACTGAGGAACAGAAAAAGCTTATTACGCCTGAGCGCAGTGATATCGTCACAGTGTACCGTGAGCTGCAGGCGCGCCGCTGGCACGCAGAAGATCTGCAGCCGCTGTGCGCAAAACTGGGCGAGGAAAATACAGGCAAAACACTGGTGGCAGTGACGGCCTTGGAACAGGTGGGCCTGATCGCCGCTGTGGAAAAGGGTGGGGCAAAATATCTGGAGCTTGTGCCTGCGCAGGGCAAAAAGAACCTTGCGGATGCCCCGATCCTGAAATGTTTGGAGGGAATGTAAAATGCCAGAGGGAAAGAAAGCTGCGGTCCCGGCACCCAAGCCGGTGCGGGACGAAGATCTCTACTCCGCAAAGACCCACCTGCATCAGCCGGTGCCGGTGCAGGAAACGGCTACCGTTTCTGCAACAGCACAGCTGGCCGATGCCCCGGAAGGCGCGCTGCCTTCGGAGGTGCGGCCGGAGATCGTTACCTGGGAAAAGCTGTGTGAGGCCATCAAGGCCAGCGGCCGCTCCTACAATATGGAGATGATCGAAAAGGCATATGACCTTGCCAATACTGCCCACAAGGGGGTGTGCCGCCGCAGCGGCGAGCCGTATATCTGCCATCCGCTGGCTGTGGCACGGCTGGTGCTGGACCTTGGTATGGACTCCGAGAGCATTGCTGCGGCCCTGCTGCACGATGTGGTGGAGGACACTCCCACTACACTGGACGACCTGAAAGCCGCCTTTGGCGAGGAAGTTGCCCTGCTGGTGGACGGCGTGACCAAGCTGACCAAGATCCAGTTCTCTAACATTGAGGAACTGCAGGCTGAAAACCTGCGCAAGATGCTGCTGGCCATGAGCCGCGATGTGCGCGTGATGATCATTAAGCTGTGCGACCGGCTGCACAACATGCGCACCGGTGATGCATGGCCGGAACAGAAGCGCCGCGATAAAGCCCGCGAGACCATGGAGGTGTATGCCCCCATCGCCAACCGTCTGGGCATCCTGAACGTGAAGGAAGAGCTGGAAGACCGCAGCCTGCATTACCTTGACCCTGTGGGCTACGAGGAGATCAGCCGGATGCTCAGTGAGCGTGCAGGCGAGGAGTTCCTTGCAAAGGTGTCCGGTGTGATCGAGCGGCGGCTGGCCGAAAGCGGCATTGAGGGCGCTACCATCAAGCGCCGCGTCAAGAGCATTTACGGCATCTACCGCAAGACCATCATGCAGAACAAGTCCTTTGATGAGATCTACGATATCTATGCGGTGCGTGTCATTCTGGATACGCTGGCCGAGTGCTACAGCACTCTGGGCCTCATCCACGATATGTACCATCCGCTGCCCAACCGCTTCAAGGACTATATCTCCACTCCCAAGCCCAATGGCTACCAGAGCCTGCACACCACTGTCATCGGCCACGAGGGCATCCCCTTTGAGGTGCAGATCCGCACCCGCAAGATGGACGAGCAGGCCGAGTACGGCGTTGCGGCCCACTGGAAGTATAAAGAAGGTCTGGATGGCCACGACAAGCTGGACGAACGTCTGGCATGGGTGAGCCAGCTGTTGGAAAACCAGCGCGTCAGCGAGGATTCCGGCAACCTTCTCCACGACCTCAAGAGCGACCTGCTGCCGGAGGAAGTGTTTGCCTTTACCCCCAAGGGCGATGTCATCAACCTGCCCACCGGCGCTACCTGCATCGATTTTGCCTATGCGATCCATTCGGCGGTGGGCAACCGCATGGTGGGCTGCAAGGTGAACAACCGCATGGTGCCCATCGACCACATCGTTTCCACCGGCGAGATCATCGAAGTGATCCTTGGCCCGGCGGACAAAGGCCCCAGCCGCGACTGGCTCAAGATCGTGCGCACCAGCGAAGCGAAGAGTAAGATCCGAAACTGGTTCAAAAAGATGCGCCGCGAGGAAAATATCACGCAGGGACGTGATGCGCTGGCCCGTGAGCTGCGCAGGGAAATGATCATCCTTCCGGACGACCAGCTGGACGATTTTATCAACAGTTGTTCCCGCCGCCTGCGCCAGAACAATGCCGAGGAGCTTTATGCCGCCATCGGCTACGGCGGCATGACCATTGCCAACTGCCTGCCCAAGCTCAAGGAGGAGTGGCAGAAGCTGAAAGCTTCGGAGGAAAAGGCCGGGGAAGACCTGCCCAAGGTGGACCTGAGCCGTGTGCACGCTACCGACGGCGTGGTGGTGGAAGGCTTCGATAACACCCCCATCAAGTTTGCCAAGTGCTGCAGCCCGCTGCCGGGCGACCCCATCGTAGGCTTTATCACCCGCGGCTTTGGCGTTTCCATCCACAAGCAGAGCTGCGTGAACGCCATTTCCAGCATGAAGGATCCCACCAACGCCCCCCGCTGGGTCAAGGCGTACTGGGCCGACAGCGTCAAGGACAGCTATAAGGCCGGCATTGAGATCATCGCGCTGAACCGCAACGAGCTGCTGCAGGATGTGCTGGCTGCGCTGGCGGATATCCGGGTGCCCATCTATGCGGTGAACGCCCGTCAGGTGGAAAACAACTGCGCCGTGGTCAGCCTGACCATCGGCATCAACAATACCGAGCACCTCAACCGTGTGGTCGCAAGACTTTCCAAGGTAAAGGACGTGCTCAAGGTGACAAGGAGCTAAAACATGCGTGCAGTCATTCAGGCGGTGTCTTCCGCCAGTGTGCGGGTAAACGGCGGTGAGCCGCGAGCCATCGGGCCGGGCCTTATGATCCTGCTGGGTGTCAGGGATACCGACAGTCTGGACATCGTGCCCAAGCTTGCCGATAAATGCGCGGGCCTGCGCATCTTTCCGGACGCAGAGGGCAAGCTGAACCTCAGCGCCCGGGACCTTGGCTATTCGGCGCTGGTGGTGAGCCAGTTCACCCTTTACGGCGACACGAAAAAAGGCTACCGGCCCAGCTTTATCAAGGCCGCAAAGCCGCCGCTCTCCGTGGATGCTTACGAGCTGTTCCTTGCAGAGATGAACAAACAGGGCCTGAAGGATGTTCAGCACGGCGAGTTTGGCGCGGACATGCAGGTGGCTCTTGTGAACGAAGGACCCTGCACCATTATCATCGATACCGACGAGTGGAAGAAAAAGGAGTGACCGCCATGCAGGCTTTTCATATTCCGGGCGCTGCGCCGCTGTATACCAATACCTTCCTGCTCATTTCCGACGCAGGCCATGCCGTGGTCATTGATCCGGCGGCAGATGCGCAGACCTACGATAAAATTTTAAAGGAAAACAATGCGCAGCTCACCACCATCCTGTGCACTCACGGCCACTACGACCATGTGGGCAGCGCCGAAGCCTTGCGCACCGAGTGGAACGCAAAGCTCTACTGTGAGGCTGCCGACCTTGCAGGCGACCGCATGTATCCGCTGAGCGCAGCGGACTGCGGCTACGCAGAAGGGGAGACTGTCTCGGTAGACGAGCTGCAGTTCACGGTCTGGCACACGCCCGGCCATACGCCCGGCGGCGTGGTGCTGCTGTGCGGCGAGTATCTCTTCTGCGGCGATACCCTGTTTGCAGGCAGCATCGGCCGTACCGATCTGGAGGGCGGCAGCAGTGCACAGATGGCCGAGAGTCTGCGTAAACTGGCAAAGCTGCCCATCCCACGCGGCACGCAGGTGCTGCCCGGCCATGGCGAGTTCTCCACCTTTGGCGATGAACTGGACAACAATTACTTCATCCGCAGCGCTGTGCGCGGCAACAATGATTTATTTTAAAGAGTGAACAACATGAAGATTTATATTACCGGCCTGCCTTCCGGCTACGAAGTGGAGCATCTGGTGCGTTTGTTTTACCCCATGGCACCGCTCACCCTCACCCCGCCGGAGAACGCCGAGGACTGCGTCTGGGCAGAAAAAACGCCGGACGGCCTGCATGCACTGGTGCGTCAGGGCGGCAGAAGTGCTGAACGACACGCACCGCTGCCCGCGCCTGTGGAACAGGGCGGCGAGACCCCGGAATTCAGCCTTGCCAGCCTGACCTATGATCTGCTGCGTGATTGGACCGGCATCCGCCCGCCATGGGGCAAAATGACCGGTGTGCGCCCGGTGCGGCTCATCCATGACAAGCGCGCCGCAGGCTGGACGGAAGCGGAGATCGACCACTTTTTCCTTGACCGGTTCGACTGCTCCCAGCAGAAATACCAGATGGCCAAGGCCATTGCCGACCTGCAGGAGCCGATTTTGAAAGTGGGCAATGAACCCGGGACCTACAGCCTGTACATCGGCATCCCGTTCTGCCCGTCCCGGTGCAGCTACTGCAGCTTTGTCAGCTGCAATCTGGACCGCGACCGCAAGATGGTGCAGCCTTATGTGGACTGCCTGTGCAAAGAGGTGGAAGAGATCCGCATTCAGGCCGAAAAGGCGGGGCTTACCCTTTGCAGCATCTACATCGGCGGCGGCACGCCCACCAGCCTGTCTGCCGACCAGCTGCGGCAGCTGATGGGCACGGTCCGGGCGAATTTTGACCTCTCGAAGGTCGTGGAATATACGGTGGAGGCAGGCCGTCCGGACTGCACGGATGCCGAAAAGCTGGCGGTTATTAAGGAATACGGCGCTACCCGCATCTCCATCAACCCGCAGACCTTCTCGGACGAGGTGCTGGCGGGCATTGGGCGCAAGCACTCGGCGCAGGACATTCTGGACTGCTATGCCGAAGCGCGCAAGGCCGGTCATGATGATATCAACATGGACCTGATCGCCGGCCTGCCCGGCGACACGGTGGAAAGTTTTGAGCGCAGCCTGCGGCAGGCCATCGCGCTGGACCCGGAGAACATCACCGTGCACACCCTCACCCTCAAGCGCGCTTCCCGCATCGTCATTGAGGACCAGAAGGAGAACGACTACGCCGACGTCGCCGCCATGCTGGAAAAATGCCGTTTGCTGGCAGAAGCGGGCTACCGGCCCTACTACCTCTACCGCCAGAAGAATACTCTGCAGAACCTTGAGAACGTGGGCTGGTGCAAGCCGGGCCACGAGGGATATTACAACATCTATATCATGGAGGAAGTCCAGACCATCCTCTCCGCCGGTGCAGGCGGCAGCACCAAGCTGGTGGCCGACGGCGGAAAACGGATGCAGCGCATTTTCAATTTTAAGTATCCGAACGAATATATCCAGCGTTTTGCGGAGGTGCTGGAACGCAAAAAAGGAGTGGCTGATTTTTATGATCACGATTTGGGTACCCAAACGTCTGGTTGAGATCGATCTGTACAATGTGGCAGCCCGCAGCCCGCAGGCACTTGCCGACCTGAGTGAGCAGAGCTATGCCCAAAGGGTAGATTACGCCGCCCAGAAAGTGCAGCTTTCCGGCGCAAAGATCGTCATGCTCACCGGCCCGTCGGCCAGCGGCAAGACCACCAGCGCCCACTGTCTGGCAAAAGCTCTGCAAAAGCGCGGGACTCCGGCGCAGGTGGTCAGTCTGGATAATTTCTTCAAGGGGGCAGAGTTCTACCCCCGCCTGCCGGACGGCACGCTGGACTACGAGAACCCCGATACGCTGGATCTGCCTCTCATCAAGCAGTGCCTGCGGGAGCTGAGCGAGACGGGCAAGACCGTGCTGCCCATCTACGATTTCTCTGCCGAGAAGCGCTCGGATCAGGCGGAGCCCATTGACCTGCAGGGCGGCGTGTGCCTGGTGGAGGGCATCCATGCCCTGAACCCGGAGCTCACCGGCCTTGTGAAGGGCGACGACATCTACCGCATCTATGCCGGGCTGCGGGAGGAATACTGCATCGACGGCCGCCGGGTCATCAATACGCAGGATATCCGCCTGTGCCGCCGCACCCTGCGGGACGCTGCAGCGCGCGGCCGCAGCCCGGAAAAGACCCTTGCCATGTGGGACCGCGTGCTGGACGGTGAGACGCGGTATATCAAGGGCTTCAAGACCACGGCAGATTTTCTGCTGGATACCTCCTTTACCTACGAGCTGGGCCTGATCTCCAAGCTGCTGGGCGTGGTGCGCCGTCAGTTCACGCTGGAAGGCCACAATGCAGAGCTGTGGGACGAGACAGCCCGCCGCTTTGAGCATGTGGCACCGCTGGAGCTGGAGCTGCTGCCGGAGGACAGCATGCTGCGGGAATTCTATGGCGGCGCAGCCGACCGCAGGGCACAGAATGCCGATGTGTGAAATTATCGTGTAAATTTAGGCCGAATGCGAAAAAATTGTTTCCAAACCGGCACCAAACTGTAAAAAATGCGGTCCGTTCGTTGCAAACGAGCGGCCTGTGCGCTATAATGGAGATAACATCCGCACATGGCCCACGATAAACAGGCCGATAGTAAGAGAGGTGTCTTTTATGGATTTCAACAAGATCAAGGAAATGGGTCTGGAATATGCCGAAAAAGGCAAGAACGCTGCGCTGGACCTGGCCGAAAAGGGCAAGACTCAGGCTTTGATCGTAAATGAGCAGGGCAAGCTGCTCAAGGCACAGCGCCAGTTGGGCGCACTGGTGTACAGTCTGGCCAAGGGCAAGGAAGAAAACCAGCCGCTGGTGGATAAGTATATCGAGATGATCGATAACATCGAGCAGGAGATCGCCCGTCTGAAAGCATCCCTGACCCCGGCGGAAGCTGCCGAGGCGGAATATGTGGTGCACGAGGAAGTTCCTGCTGACCAACCGGAAGAGCACAAAGCCTGCCCGCAGTGCGGTGCTCCCGTCTCGGACGATGCACTGTTCTGCAACAAGTGCGGTGCACAGCTGTAATAAAACGGTTCAGCAACAGGGCGGCGCTCCCCACAGGGCACCGTCCTGTTTTTGCGAGCGGAAAATGCAGGCGAAATGCGGGAAATTTGCGCACTTTGTCTTGCAAAACTGCATGAGATGCGATACAATATACAGTATCTTTTACAAGGCAGGTGAGCGCTGTGCTGGACTGGCAGCCAAAGGCACCCTATACGGCAGAGCAGCTGCTGGAAATTCTGCGTATCCTGCGGGACCCGGAGAACGGCTGTCCGTGGGATAAGGTACAGACCCATGCTTCCATCCGGAAGAACTTTCTGGAAGAGACCTGCGAAGCGCTGGAGGCCATTGATGCTGACGATCCGCAGTTGATGCAGGAAGAGCTGGGCGATGTGCTGATGCAGGTGGCGTTCCACGCGGTGATCGAAGAAGAGCGCGGGCGCTTTACTTTTGAGGATGTCTGCCGTGAGGTGTGCGAGAAGCTGGTGTTCCGGCATCCGAACATCTTTGCGTCCTCGGCGGCACAAAATGCGGGTATAAACGGCTGGGATGCGCTCAAAAATAAGGAAAAGGGCCGCACCACTCTGGCCGATGAGCTGGGCACAGTGCCGGTTACGCTGCCTGCTTTGATGCGTGCCCAGAAGCTGCAGAAGCGTGCCGACCGCTGCGGGGCAGAGCAGTCTGCGCCGGAAACGGCACGGCAGGCTTTGCAGGCAGCACTGGACGGCTGGAACCGGGAACAGGACGCACAGGCGGCGGGAGAACTGCTGTTTGCTGCGGCCAATGCCATGCGGCTGGCTGGTGTGGACGCGGAGGAAGCGCTGACCTTTGCATCCAAGCGCTATTGTGCAGAACTGCTGGCGCAGAAAGAACAAAGCGGTACTCAGGTCGAGTGACCTGCTCCGATAGAGAAAAAAGAACACCAAGTAACAAATCTGGAGGGTATTTTTATGACGAAGACCGATCTGATCGCACAGGTTGCTGCGAACACTGAGATGAGCAAGAAGAGCGCTGAGCAGGCTGTCAATGCTGTGTTTGAAGCACTGAGCAAGGCCATGTCTGAGGGCGAAAAGATCACCATTTCCGGCTTTGGCACCTTTGAGGTGCGTGAGCGCGCCGAGCGTCAGGGCATCAACCCCCGCACCCGTGAGCCCATCACCATTGCTGCTTCCCGCAGCATCGTGTTCAAGCCCGGCAAGTCCCTGAAGGACACCCTGTAAGCTGTATCTGCTTTGCCGCCGCTGCCTGCAAGAGGGTGCGGCGGCTTTTTTTGTGACAGGAGGAAGAACCATGCGTCTGGATAAATATTTGAAAGTTTCGCGTCTGATCAAGCGCCGCACCGTGGCAAACGAGGTGGCCGATGCAGGCCGCATCCTCATCAACGGCAAGATCGCCAAGGCCAGTCAGGCCGTCAAGGCGGGCGACATCATCGAGGTGACCTTCGGCAACCGGCCCATCAAGGTAAAGGTGCTCTCGGATGTGGAGCCGCGCACCAAGGATGTGGCCCGCGAGATGTACGAGATCATTGCGGAGGGCGAGCAGGCATAAAAGCCCCGGTCCGGTGCATAGGATGCACCAGAAAAGGGGAGACGAACCATGCCGGAAAAAACACCCAGAGACCCGCAGCCTGCGCCGCACGATCTGATCTTGGAAAGCCGCGCCCGCCTGACGGTGACCGGTGTGCAGAAGGTACTGCACTGCAATGCCGACAGCGCTGCCATGGAAACGGGCAAGGGCACGCTGCACCTGACCGGGGCGCAGCTGAACATGGCGGCGCTGGATCTGGAGACCGGGGAGGCGAAGTTCACCGGCCGCATCGACACGCTGGAATATACGGTCAGCGCACCGGCGGGCGGTTTTCTGCGCCGCCTGCTGCGATGATCCCGGTACTGCCGCCTGCAGCCCTTGGGCAGGAGATCGCTGCCTGCACGGTGCTGGGAGCCAGTATCGGCGCACTGCGGGCTGTATTCCCGGCCAGAGGGCGTGCAGCTTTTGTGCCGGATCTGGTGTGGATGGGTGCTGTGCTGGCCGCTGTGCAGAGCTACGCAGCAGGGCAGAGCAGTGCCGGTGTTCTGCGCTGGTACATGGCTGCGGCAGCCTTTGCCGGTGCCGGTGCAGCAGCCTTTGTGCTGGGTGCACCGCTGCGTGCAGCGGGAAGCGTTTTACAGCGTCGGGTGCTCCGGCCGGCAGAGCGGCGGCGCGCCCGGCGGAGAAAGGCGCGCAAACTACGCCGCAGCGCAAAAAGAACTGCAAAAAAGAGCAAAAAGAACTTGCCAAACCAGCGCCGCATGATGTATAATTCATATGTGTTAAAGTAAGAGTCAAATGCAACGGGGGCAGAAGAGATCATGGCAGCACCGGACCGCAGAAAACGCAAGAAGAAAGTGGTCGTTAAAACGCTTGTACGGGTGTTTTTTGTCCTGATGCTGCTGAGCATGCTGGCAGCCTACATTTCCAATCAGGTCACCATCAGCTCCAAGCGTGCGGAGCTGGAAACGCTGAACGAGCAGATCGCCCAGCAGCAGACGGAAAACGAGGAGATGCAGCGCATCCTCAGCGGCGATGCGGACCAGATCACCGAGTGGGTCGCGCGGGATTCTTACAATTACGCTGCACCCAACGAGCGCATCTTTGTGGATGTGACCGGCAGCTGAATTGCTGCCCATTCTATGGAAAACAAGGAGTATTGAGTTTTGGCAATTGAGGTAGGGAACGTATTCGAGGGCCGCGTTACCGGTGTAAAGCCGTTTGGCGCATTTGTGGCACTGCCGGAAGGCCGTGTGGGCATGGTCCACATTTCCGAGGTATCCAACGAGTTCGTGCAGGACATTGCAGCTGTTCTGCACGATGGTGATATCGTCAAGGTGCAGGTGATCAACATTGCACCGGATGGCAAGATCGCGCTGTCCATCAAGCGCCTGCTGCCGCCGCCTCCGCGCCCGGCGCGTGAGGGCAGAGGCCCTGCAGGCGGTCCGCGCTCTGGTGGTCCCCGTCCGGGCGGCCCCCGCGAGGGTGGTCATTTTGGTGCAGGCCGCGGCGGCGCTGGCCGCCCCCCGCGTGAGGGCGGCAGAGGCCCTGCCCGCGACAGCGCACCCCGTGTATGGCAGCCCAAGGCTCCCGTCCGTTCCGATAACATGAGTTTTGAGGACATGATGAGCCGCTTCAAGAGCCAGAGCGAAGAGAAGATGGCCGATCTTGATCACGAGACCAATAACCGCCGCGGCGGTGGTTATGCGCCTCGCGGCCGCGGTGGCCGCCGCTGAGCGGAAAGGCCTGCGCTTTTCAAGCCGGATCAAAATAACGGAAACAGACCTGTCTCATTTGATCGGGCAGGTCTGTTTTTTCCGTAATAAAAGAAAGGAACCACAATGCCTGCAAAATTTGAACTGATCGCGCCCTGCTTTTTTGGGTGTGAATCCACTGCAAAATTTGAGCTGACCCGCATCGGCGCAGAGAATATCCGCGTGGACGATGGCCGTCTGAGCTTTGCCGGCGGCGCAGAGATGATCGCTGCTGCAAACCTCAATCTGCGCACGGTGGAGCGCGTGATGCTGCTGCTGGCCCGCTACAGGGCCGCCACCTTTGATGACCTGTTCGACGGCGTGTACGATATCCCGTGGGAGGAGCTGCTGCCCGCAGACGCAGCCTTTCCGGTCACCGGCTCTTCACTGAACAGCCAGCTGTCCAGTGTGCCCGCCTGCCAGAGCATCATCAAAAAAGCTGTGGTCAAGCGCCTGATGGCAAAGCACCACACCTCTGTGCTGCCGGAGACCGGCGCGGAGTACAAGATCCGCTTCATGCTGCGCAAGGATCAGTGTGAGATCATGCTGGACACCACCGGCGACGGCCTGCACAAGCGCGGCTACCGCCGCAACGCCATGGAGGCGCCCATCCGCGAGACTTTGGCGGCTACCATTGCAGACCTTGGCCGTGTGCGCCGCGACAGTCTGGTGGAGGACCCCTTCTGCGGCAGCGGCACGCTGCTGATCGAAGCTGCTCAGAAGGCCATGAACATTGCCCCCGGCCTGAAGCGCCGCTTTGCTGCCGAGCGCTATGGCTTTGTGCCGGCAGCCATCTGGGCCGAGCAGCGTCAGAAGGCACTGGCCGAGGCCAAGCTGGACGTGGGCTTTGAAGCTTTCGGTTATGACATTGACCCTGCCGCTGTGGCTCTGGCCAACGCCAATGCAAAGCTGGCCGGTGTGGAAAAGCGCTGCCACTTTGAAGTGGCTGATGTGGCCGACTTTGCCGCGAAGCAGGAGGCCATCGTGCTGACGAATCCCCCGTATGGCGAGCGCATGAGCACCATTGAAGGTGCTGCAAAACTGGCCCGCACGCTGGGCCGGCAGATGGAAGCACACCCCTGTGCAGGCGTGTATGCGATCACTGCCGATATGGATTTTGAGACCCACTACGGCAAGCGTGCCAACAAGCGCCGCAAGATGTACAACGGCATGATCCCCTGCCAGCTGTATATGTACTACAGCGCGCCCAAGTTTGAGCACACTGCAAAGCCGATGCCGAAGTCCGGCTTTGACGGCAAGCGCACTGCACCGAACCGCTTTAACAAGAAGTAATTGAAAAATGTTACCTGCCGCACCGGAGCTGTCCAGTGCGGCTTTTTACATTGCAGCCGGTAATTACCGGAAAAAAACAAAGCAGGGCCTGAATTGGCAGGAGATGGAAATGGACGCAAACACAGGAAGTTTTATGCTGTGTTCCGTGCCATGTGCGGCAAAGATGAGACAAATTCATGCTCTTTTTACAAAGGATGGTTGAACCCGGGCAGAAAATGGATTATACTTACCTTATTATTCTGCGGTTCTTCCGAGGAGGAAAAGGTGCGTATGAAGGGTAGGATGCGGCCATATCTGCCGGAGCTCACCATCCGGGATTACAATATCTACCTGCGCTATCTGCGCGGGGTGCGACGTCAGCTGTACGAGGCGTACGGATTATATTCCTGCCATCTGCTGCGGAGCAACGGCGTGCTGTTTGCCATCCTTTCGGACAGTCTGGCCGGGCGGCAGGCCACTTGCCAGCGCAAGCGGGTCCCGGGCACACTGGCCTGGCGCAGGCTCATGTGCCAGACCCAGGGCATCCGGCTGGCCGCACAGGTGGAGGTGCTGCTGGGCTGGCACAACCTGCAGGACCGCAAATACAGCGAGCTGCGGCCGCTCAAGCGCCTGCGCCGTGCGGTGGACCGGCTGCTGCTGCGCCGCGCCTACATGCGTGCTGTGGAGGAGAACCCGGCACTGGAACGCCTGTTCGGGCAGGAGCGGGACCAGGCCGTGGTGCAGATGAACCTGAATGCCAAGAACTACACCCTGGCTGCTGAGCCCATGAGCAACGTTTACGGCGCGCTGTATTCCACCCTCGCCACCGATGACCCCAGCCAGCGCAAGAGCATGCGCTACATCGGCAGCAGCATCGGGCGCATCTTCTATCTGATGGACAAGGCCGAGCGCTTTGAAACGGACAAGCGCAGCGGCCGCTACAACGTGTTCGTAGTCAACGACCTGCAGGGACAAGCTGCGGCGGTGGAGAATGCCCGCCGTCAGGCACTGGCTGCCGCCAACGATCTGATCCGCGTGTACAGTATGCTGGACATCAAATTGAACCGCGGCCTGCTGGATAATATCATGCTGCTGGGCCTGCACCATGCGGTGGAACCGCTGGAAGCCGGTGCTGAGCGCGAAAACTGGGAGATCCCATGAAGCAAAACCATCAAAAAAGCTGGGCCATGGCTTACTGCGGCATTGTGGCGGCGCTGTGCGTCGCACTGATGCTGCTGGGAGCTGTGATCCCCATTGCCATGTTCATTGCGCCTGCAGTGGCAGGCTTCCTTGTTGCCACGGTGTGCGTGGAGTGCGGGATGCAGCTGGCTTTGACGGCCTATGCGGCAGTCAGCCTGCTGGCACTGCTGTTCGTGCCGGATAAGGAAGTAGCGCTGATCTTTGTGTTCCTGCTGGGGTATTACCCGCTGGCAAAGCCAAAGTTTGAGCGCATCCGCCCTGCGGTTCTGCGCATTGTCTGCAAGCTGCTGCTGTGCAACGGCGCAGTGCTGGCCATGTACGGGCTGGTATTTCTGCTGGTGCCGGCAGGCAGCATTTCGCAGGAGCTGCGCACCACCGCGCTGGCTGTCTCGCTGGCAACGCTGGTCATGGGCAATGTTGCCTTTGTGCTGTACGACCGGGCATTGCATAACATGCTCATGATGTACCGGCTGGTCTGGCGGCCGAAACTTCATAAAACTTTGGGCTGGCGCTGAGCCAGCCTTTGTGCTATAATGGGGCATCAGAAAGGGGAGAGCGCAGCACACAGGTAACGCAAAGCGCCGGGCCACGCGGGTGACAGCCGCGAGGGTGACGAGGAGAGGAATCATCGAAAGATTCGGCGGATGTTTCTCCGGCTGAGGGCTAGACCAGCCGCAGAGAAGGGCAAAAAACGGCAGCAATACCGCAACAGATCCCTTCAAAGAAAGCCATACAAGAACATAAACTGTACTAGGAAGCTGACTGGATATCACTGCGCCTTTTTGCGCGGGAACGGTCGGTATGGAGGTGTTTTGTATGTGCGGCATTGTTGGTTATGTCGGTAAGCGCAGTGCGCAGGACGTGCTGCTGGATGGTCTGGAAAAGCTGGAGTATCGCGGGTACGACTCCGCCGGTGTGGCGCTTGCGCTGGACGGCGGCATCCGCGTGGTAAAAAGCAAAGGACGGCTCACCGCCCTGCGGGAAAAGCTGGCGGCGCAGCAGCTGGCACAAAGCTTCTGCGGCATCGGCCACACCCGCTGGGCTACCCATGGTGAGCCCAGCGATGTGAACAGCCACCCGCATTCGACCCCGCGTGTGAGCATTGTGCACAATGGCATCATTGAAAATTACGGCCTGCTCAAGGAGCGCTTGGCCGCAAAAGGCTATACCTTCCAGAGTGAGACGGACACCGAAGTGCTGGTAAAGTTGATCGACAGCTGCTATACCGGTGACCCGCTGCGTGCACTGCAGCAGGCGCTTGCCAAGGTGCGCGGCAGCTATGCGCTGGCCGTGCTGTTCCGGGATTACCCGGACACCATTTTTGCAGTCAAGCGGGAAAGCCCGCTGATCGTCGGCTGGGGCGAGGGCGAAAACTTTGTGGCTTCGGATATTCCGGCACTGCTCAAGTATACCCGGAAATACAGCGTGCTGGAAGAAGGGGATATGGCCGTCTGCACCACAGAGGGCATCCGCTTTTACAACGAATTTGGTGAGCCAGTGGAGCGCCAGCAGCTGACGGCGGACTGGGATATGGAAGCTGCCGAAAAGGGCGGCTATCCCCACTTTATGCTCAAGGAGATCAACGAGCAGCCTGCGGCCATTATGGCCACGGTCAGCCCCCGTGTAGAGGACGGACTGCCGGTGCTGCGCATCCCGGAGCTGACCGATGAAGTGCTGCGCGGTATTGGCCGGGTGCATCTGGTGGGCTGCGGTACGGCTATGCATGCCGGTATGGTGGGCAAATCTGCCATCGAAACGTTGGCCCGTGTGCCCGCCGAGGTGGACATTGCCAGCGAGTTCCGTTACCGGGACCCCATTCTGGAAAAGAACGATCTGGTCATCATCATCAGCCAGTCCGGCGAGACCAGCGACACGTTGGCAGCGCTCAAGCTGGCCAAGAGCCGCGGCGTGCCGGTGCTGGCCATCGTGAATGTGGTGGGCAGCTCCATTGCACGTGCCGCAGATTATGTAATGTACACCTACGCCGGGCCGGAGATCGCGGTAGCATCCACCAAGGCGTATATGGTGCAGATGTGCGTGTTGTATCTGTTTGCACTGCGGCTGGCCTATGCGCGCGGACGGCTGAGCGAGGCAGAGACCCGCCGCTTTACGGCCCAGCTGCTGCGCGCACCGGAGGTCATCAAGCCGCGCCTTGCAGATTGTGAGCAGATCAAGTACCTTGCCAGCCGCTATGTGAACACCCAGAGCTGCTTCTTCATTGGGCGCGGGTTCGACTATGCGCTCTCGCTGGAGGGCAGCCTGAAACTCAAGGAGATCAGCTATGTGCACTCGGATGGTCCGGCTGGATGAATACGGCGCCGCTACCAGAACCAGTAGCGCTTCTTGAACGCGATGTAGACCACGGCGATCGTAATGGACAAAAACCACGCCGCCGCCCGCTGAAGAAGGACGGGCGGCTTGATATTGCCGAACCGCAGGTTCTGGCTTGGTCAGCAGGTAGCGGCCGGCAGTGTCGGCCGGGCGATGAAGAAGGTCCAGTTGATAGGTTCTGTTCAGGTACTGCCAGCTTGTTGCTGATGGTGTTGTACAGGTACAGCCACTTGCGGGTGTTGTAGTACAGGTGGTGCTCACATCCAGCTCCAGCTGCACCGCGCAGGGAAGGGCACGGCCGTTGTCCAGCTCAAACTCCAGCCCCTCTTCACTCTCGGTAAAGGTGATGGCGGTGTCGATCTCGCTGGTGGTGCTCTTTACGTTTTTGCCGGAAACGTTCATGGTGTAGCCGTCGCCCACCACGCACAGGGTCTTGCCGGTGGTGCGCAGGGCGTTCAGGATCTCGCCGGTCACGATGGGCACCTCAGCCTGGTTGAACACCACCTGATCCTCCGTGCTGTCCTGAATGGTCTGCACCACAGGGTCCAGCGGGATGGAGGTGTTGTCGTCCGGGGTATTGGTGCCGGCATTGCTGTTGTCGCTGCCGGAGGAAGCATCTGCCGAGCGGTTCACGATGACCGTGACCATGGCAGTGGCCTTGCCGTTGGAAATGGTAATGGAGGTAGAGCCGGTGCCCACCGCCGTGACCACGCCCGAGGGGCTGACCGTGGCAATGCTGCTGTTGCCGGACTTGAAGGTGAAGGACTGGGATGCACTGGCAGGGGGCTGGCTTTAGCCGTGATGGTGCGGGTGGCACCGGGCTTGAGCACGATGTAGTTGGTGCTGGGGGTGATCACCTGTCCGCTGTTGTTGGAGGTGGTGCCGCTTGTGCCGGTGGAGTCCGTGGGCAGGGCAAGCACCGTAACAGTGGTGGTGGCTACCACCGAGCCGCAGGTTGCGGTAATGGTGGCTTTGCCGGGCGCTACGCCGGTCACGCGGCCAAAGCTGTTCACCGTAGCAATCTTCTCGTTAGAGGAGGTCAGGGTGACAGTGGCGTAGTTGGAAGCAGAGCTGGGGCGCACCTGCAGCGAAGCCGACACCGAGTTGCCCACATAGATGGTGTTGGAGGAGAGGGAAAGGTCCATCTCGGTCACGATCATGGAGGAGTCCATGGAAACCACGATGGTGTAGGCGCAGATCTGGTTGCCGGCTGCTGCCGTAACGGTGGCAGTGCCAACGCCCACAGCCTGTACCACGCCGCTGCTGCTTACGGTCAGCACGCTGCTGTCATCGGTCAAAAAGACCACAGAGTCGGTGCTGTAACTGGGCTTGACCACGGGGACAGCTGCTGGGAAGCGCCCAGCAGCATATTGGCAGAGTAGCTGCCGGTGGAAATGCTCTCGGCAGGGACGTCCTTGGACCATGGCAGTGAAACGCCGTTCTGCGCTTCAACAGGCAGGCCGGCGGCGGCAGCGCTCAGGGCGGTGCCGCATACCAGCACACCCAGCATCAGCACACAGGCGGCCAGTTTCTTTGCGGTTCGAATCATGTTGTTTGTACCTCTTTGGGGTGGTGTAAAAGGGGGCATCCTGCCGTGCTGTGCAGTCCGCTTTTAGCGGAACAGCACGCCCAGTGCCTCCATGGCATATTCAAAATAGGTGACCTGATCGTATTCCACGCGGGCGGTCACGCTCATACCGTTGGCAAGATCCACCTTGTCGCCGCTGCGGCTCACCACATAGGTGGCGTCGGGCTTGATGGTCATCTTGTAGTAGGAGCCGTTGTTGCTGGAGGTCACATCGCTGTCAATGGAGGTGACGGTGCCGGTCAGCGTGCCGTAGGAATACTCCGACAGGCCGGTGATGGCGATCTTGCAGGGGTCGCCTACGTGCAGCAAGGGACGGTCGTTCACCGACACCATGGCCACGATCTCCAGATCATCGTTCTCGCTGGCAATAGTAGCCATTGCAGAGCCGGCGCTCAGCACCATGCCCTCCTTGTAGGGGGTGTCCATGTGGATCACGCCGGAGGTGGGCGCATAGATGAAGTAATCGTTGGCGCCGGTGTTCAAAGAATCCATCTGCGCCTGCAGGTTGTCCACATTGACCTGTGCGCTGTTGATGCTCTGGGAGATGGACTGCATGGTAGAGTAGTACAGGGACTCCAGCTCGCTCTGGTTCTGCTCCATCAAAGCCTTGATCTGGGTGTCGGAGTAACCGGCAGCCTGATAGGTGGTGGCGTCAAAGGTCTTTTGCGCTACCTGACTTTTGTAGGTCTGGTACTGGTAGTAGTAGGGCTGATCCTCAGCACTGGTCTCGTCGAAGTAGTTGGTGTCGTCCTGAATGCACTTGAGCAGCTTGTTGTACTGATCCAGCTGCTTCTGGTAGATATCCAGCTGGCTCTGCAGGGTGTCCTTCTGCATATCCAGATCCGTGCTCTTCAGCCGGGCGATCAGGTCGCCCTCGTTCACATAGCTGCCCTCCGAGACATACAGCTCGGTAATGGAGCCGGAGTAGCTGGACATGATGTAGGTCTTGTTGGCGGCCTGCACCACACCGCTGTTCTGGCTGACATAGATGCGGTTGGTCTGGGTGCTCCAGATCACCAGAAAGATCATGAACAGCCCGGTCAGAATGACAAAGGCGTACCCGTAAGGGGGCAGCTTTTTTGTCCATCATGATCCGGCGGTCCTGCAGATCCGAAAGGTTCTGAATGGTCGTTGTCATAATTATTTGGTCTCCATAAACACGTCGATCACGCCGTCGTCCTCGTCCTGATTGACGTAGATGGTGTAGCTGTTGCCGCTAAGCTTGATGTCGTTTTCAAAAGCCAGGACCTGCAGCTTGGCGGTGGCCAGCTGGTTGAAGGCCAGAGGGCCGGTAAAGTGGGCGTACAAGCAGTTCTTTACCCGCAGCACAGCGTCCATGTGGTAGCCGGGCTCCATCTGGGTGATCATCTGGGTGGCCTGCTGCATCATGTACATGACGGGCATATGGTCCGGGCCGGTGCCTTCCACGATAGCCTGCACCAGCGGGCCGATGGGCTGTGCGCCGTTGCTCTTCATAAAGTTCTGCATCTGGGTCAGGATGACCGGCAGGTTTGCCAGCTCCTCGGGCTGCACAACGCGGGAGAGAACATTGGTCAGCTTGAGGGTCTTGTTTTCAGCAACTTTGATCTCGTTCATAGTAAATTACCCCTAATCCTGTTATTTTTTCAATGTAAGCCGGAACAAAAAGGTGCCCGGAAGCGTCTGCCTCCGGGCACACCATAACGAGGCATTCTTCGGTTTCCCGCCGGGCGGGAAAAAAGCTTATGCTGCATCCGGGCAAGAGCTGCGGATGCGGTGCGGTCAGTAGGTGATGGACTCGCCGTCGTCGTCCTCTTCCACCACAGCGGCAGACACCTGCGGAGCAGGCTCGGCTTTGCGCTTGCGGAAGATGCCCTGCTGCATATTCCACAGCTCGGCATAGCGGCCATCCTTTTTGCATCAGTTCCTCATGGTTGCCGCGCTCCACGATCTTGCCGTGATCCATCACAAGGATCAGGTCGCAGTCACGGATGGTGGAAAGGCGGTGCGCCACGATCAGCATGGAGCGGTCTGCCAGCTGCTCGTAGATCATGTTGAAGATCAGCGTCTCGGTGGCAAAGTCCAGATTACTGGTGGACTCGTCCAGAATGTAAAGGTTGGAGTCCTTCAGGAAGGCACGCGCCAGTGCGATGCGCTGCTTCTCGCCGCCCGAGAGGCCGTTACCGGCTTCCTCGAGGTAGGTGTTGTACTGCAGCGGCAGGTGGCGGATGAACTCGTGCGCGTCAGCCTTCTTGGCAGCTTCCTTCACCTCGTCCAGCGTAGCGTCCATGCGGGAAATGCGGATGTTGTCGTAGATGGTCTTGCTGAACAGCTCAACGTTCTGGGGCACATAGGCGATGGCGCGGCGCACCGAGTGGCTGCTGTACTCCGCCAGATTCACGCCGTTCACATCGATCTCGCCGTCCTCGGGGTCGTAGTACTTCAGCAGCAGCTTGGTGATGGTGGACTTGCCGCTGCCGCTGCTGCCCACGAGAGCCACCTTCTTGCCGGCCGGGATGGTAAAACTGATGTGATCCAGTGCAGGAGCACGGTTGCCGTAACGGAAGGTGACGTCCTTGAACTCGATGTCGCCCTCCACCTTTTCCATCTCGCTCTGCTCCATACCCTCGGCAGTCTCGTTCTCAGCGGGGTAGTCCATGATCTCGGTCAGACGCTTCATGGAGATGTTGGCTTCCTGGATCTGCATCTGCAGACCGATCAGGTTGCTCAGGGGAGAAGTGAAGTAGGAAGACAGGGTGCTGAAAGCCATATAGCCGCCCAGCGTCATTTCGCCGTTCAGCACCTGCGTGATGCCCACGTATGTGGTAAGCATGCCAAAAATCATGGAGATGAAGGCAGAGATCAGACCCTGCGTGGTGCTGATGCGGCTGGAGCGCAGGCTGATCTTCAGGCTCTTCATGTACTCGCGTTCCAGATTATCCAGCTCGGTCTGCTCGTTGGCGTTGCACTTGACGGTCTCGATGCCGCGCAGGCTCTCGATCATCTGGCTGTTCAGCGCAGCAGACTGTGCCATGCTCTCTTCGTTGATCTTTTTATAAGGCTGTTTGTACACCAGCACCAGCAGGATGCTGACCAGTGCCATGAACAGCGAGATGGAGAACAGCATGGCGTTCATGCGGAACAGGATGATGCCGGTGATGACTGCCATGGAGATATCCATCACAAGGCTCAGCGCAATGCTGGTAAAGATGGATTTGATGGTGTCAGCGTCCGAGTAACGGGTGGTGATATCACCGGTCTTGCGGGTGGCAAAGAACTTCATGGGCAGGTTGAAGATGTGCCCGAAGTAGCCCAGCATCAGCGGGATATCGATCTTGATGGACAGATGGATCAGCACCCACTGGCGCACAAAGCCGATCAGCGTGCTGGTGATGCTGACCACGCTGAACACCATGGATCAGGGTGACCAAAGGTTATTCAGCCCGTAGGGCAGCACCTCGTCCATCAGGATCTTATTGAACATGGAGGACGCGATGCCCAGAATGGTGGTGATCACCGAGCTGAGGATGGCGTAGAAGAACAGCTTTTTCTGAGGCAGAAGCAGGTCGATATACCGCTTCATCATGCCGTACTTGCCACTCTTGCCGTCCTTACCGTCTTTACCGTCCCTGCTGCCAAGCTTGCCGCCCTTGAACTCCGAGGTGGGGTTCATCAGCAGCAGAACGCCCGTAAAGTTCTTGTAGAACTCATCCAGACTGATCTTTTTCAGCTCTGTGGCGGGGTCGCCGATGATGACATAGTCCTTGCACTTATGCTTTTTGCCCTTTTTCTCTTCTTCCTTGCGGGTCTCGGCGTCCTGCAGCATGTGCTTGCGGCGCGCGCCTTCGTCCTTGATGGTGGTCTTTTTGAACACCACAACAAAGTGAGCCAGACCCTGATCGGTGATCACCTGTGCAATGCAGGGAAGCGAGAAGTCGCTCAGGAAGTTTTCGCGGTCCACGCGGACTGCGGCGGTGGTAAAGCCAAGTTCATTGGCGGCTTTTTGCAGGCCGACAAGGTTAGTGCCTTTCAGGTCGGTACCCATCATATCCCGCAGGCGGGTGATGGTCACTTCCTTTTTTGTAGTGCAGGCACACCATGGCCAGACAGGCAGCCGCACAGTCGGTGGTATCGTGCTGCCGGACGTAGGTATAACGCATAGATGTTTCCTTTTATTCTACAGATTTATTCAAACGACACAAAGCCGCCCTGCCGCCCGTGCTTGCCGCACAGAGCCGCCGGCCTGCCTGCTGATTTGACCAACGAAAAACTGCGCTCCTGCACGGCAGCTTTCTGACCGGGGGGCGCCTGTCTGCGGATGCGGGAAAGCCATGCAGCTTTTCTACATCTATTAACTTATAAAAGTATACCACATCCACTAGTGTTCTTCAAGGCGATATTTTTTAAGAACCGTTAAGAATGCGTGAAAAAAGATACAGAAAAACAAAAAAGCGATGGAAAAATATCCATCGCTTTGCTGGCGCCTCTTGCCTGACTCGAACAGGCGACACCCTGATTAACAGTCAGGTGCTCTAACCGACTGAGCTAAAGAGGCATAACAGTGACTGCGAGAAACATTATACCGCAGTCACCGCGCTTTTGCAAGCCTTTTTTGCAAAAATTCGGAAATCAATTTTCCGCTGAAGGCGTCCCCTTGGGGGAGCTGGCAAAGCCGACAGGCTTTGACTGAGGGGATACTGGCACGCAAACTCCCTCAGTCACGGCTGCGCCGTGACAGCTCCCCTCGGAGAGGGAGCCTCTGGCGCGCCCGGGAACTTTGCACTTTAGCCAGAAACCTTGCCGCCATGCCAAAGGCCCCATCTTAGAGGGGCTGTCGAGCGCAGCGAGACTGGGGAGTTCCAGCCGGTTGCCGCTAGGCTTTAACTGAGGGGGTATTAACCTGACGGCTTGGCGATTACCGGGCACAAAAAGCAGCGCAGAAACGCCCGTGGGTGCTTCTGCGCTGCTATTATAAGTTGAAATTACTTCAGCTTGCTCTTGGCCTTCATGCGCTGGTCGTGGTTCAAAATCTGCTTGCGGATACGCAGATTCTCCGGGGTGACCTCCAGCAGCTCGTCCTGTGCCAGGAACTCCAAGCAGCCCTCGAGGCTCAGCTTGCTGACCGGGATCAGGCGCAGCGCGTCGTCAGAGCCGGAAGAGCGGGTGTTGGTCAGGTGCTTGGTCTTGCAGACGTTCACGTCCACATCCTCGCCGGAAGCGGTGTAGCCGATGACCATGCCCTCGTACACCTTCTCGCCAGCACCGATAAGCAGAGTGCCGCGCTGCTGGGCGTTGTACAGACCGTAGGTAACGGCGTCGCCGGTCTCAAAGCTGACCAGAGAGCCGGTAGAGCGGTTAGCGATCATGCCAGCCCAGACGTCGTAGCCGTCAAAGATCTGGTTGATGATGCCCTCACCGTGGGTATCGGTCAGGAACTGGTTGCGGTAGCCGAACAGACCGCGGCTGGGCATACGGAACTCCAGACGGACACGGTCGGTGCCCAGAGACTCGATCTGCTGCAGCAGTGCCTTGCGCTGACCCAGACCGGTCATGACAGCGCCCTGATACTGGGTGGGCACGTCGATGACAACGTGCTCCATGGGCTCGTAGGTCTTGCCGTCGATGACCTTGGTCAGAACGTGCGGGGAGATACCTGCAGCTCGTAGCCTTCACGGCGCATGGTCTCGATGAGGATGGACAGGTGCATCTCACCACGGCCCATGACGCGGAAGGAATCGGTGGTGGCAGAGTCCTCCACCTTCAGGGCGACGTCCTTCAGCAGTTCCTTCTGCAGACGGTCGCGGATCTGGCGGCTGGTGACGTACTTGCCCTCGCGGCCCGCGAAGGGGCTGTTGTTGACGGAGAAGGTCATCTCGACGGTGGGGTCGTTGATCTTCACGAAGGGCAGCGGCTCGATCTGAGCGGGGCTGCACAGGGTGTTGCCGATGGTCACATCCGGCAGGCCGGAGAAGGCCACGATATCGCCTGCGGTGATGTTATCGCAGGGCTGACGGCCGTTTGCCTGAAGTCATACAGCTTGGTCAGACGGCCGCGCATCTTCAGGTCGGGGTTGTGCCAGTCGCAGACGACCACTTCCTCGCCCACCTTGGCAACGCCGTTCTGGATGCGGCCGATGCCGATACGGCCCACGAACTCGTTGTAGTCCACAGAGGAGACCAGCATCTGGAAGGGAGCTTCAGGGTCGCCCTCGGGCGGCTTGATGGTGCTCAGCAGGGTGTCGAACAGGGGGGATCAGGTCGGTGCCCGGCACATCCGGGTCCAGGCTGGCGGTGCCGTCACGGCCGCAGCAGAACAGGATGGGGCACTCCAGCTGCTCGTCGGTAGCACCCAGATCCATCAGCAGGTACAGCACCTCGTCGATGACTTCCTTGATGCGGGCATCGGGACGGTCGATCTTGTTGATGGCCACCACAAGGCTCAGGTTCTGCTGCAGAGCCTTCTGCAGCACAAAGCGGGTCTGGGGCATGCAGCCCTCGGCCGCATCCACCAGCAGCAGCACGCCGTTGACCATCTTCAGCACGCGCTCCACCTCGCCGCCGAAGTCGGCGTGGCCGGGGGTGTCCACAATGTTGATCTTGACGCCCTTGTAGGTGCAGGAGCAGTTCTTTGCCAGAATGGTGATGCCGCGCTCACGCTCGATATCGCCGCTGTCCATCACGCGCTCGGCCACCGCCTGATTGTCGCGGAAAGCGCCGCTCTGCCGCAGCAGGGCATCCACCAGGGTGGTCTTGCCGTGGTCAACGTGAGCGATAATGGCAACGTTGCGCAAATCGTTACGAACCATAAAATTCAACCTCTCTATTTAAAAAGACTCATAAAATACGAACGAACGTCATACAAACCTAAGTTTATAACAGAACAGGGTGGTTTGTCAAGATTGTATAAAAATTTTTTCTGCAATTCAGCATTATGCCCGTAAACTTCCCGCAGATTTGTGCGGCGTGTACCTTAAAAATATGCTATACTAAAGCTATAAAACGAACCGGAGGTGTTCTGCATTGAAGCTTACGTTTTTAGGCGCGAACCACGAGGTGACCGGCAGCTGCACCATGCTGGAAGCGGCAGGGCAGCGATTCCTCATCGACTACGGCATGGAGCAGGGCAAAAATGTGTACGAGAACCAGCCCCTGCCCGTAGCCCCCGGCGAGATCGACTTTGTGCTCATCACCCATGCCCATATCGACCATACCGGCCTTTTGCCGCTGCTGGCGCACAACGGCTTCCGGGGCAGGATCTACGCCACCATCCCCACCGTGGAGCTGTGCGGCATCATGCTGCGGGACTCGGCGCATATTCAGGAGTTTGAAGCCGAGTGGAAAAACCGCAAGGGCAAGCGCTCCGGCGCAGAGCCGGTAGAGCCCATGTACACCGTGCAGGACGCCGAAGCCGCCTGCCGCCTGTTCCGGGGCGTGGAGTATGACAAGCGCATCCAGCTTGCCCCGGGCATCGAAGCACGCTTTGTGGACGTGGGACACCTGCTGGGCTCTGCCAGCATCGAGCTGTGGATCACCGAGGGCAGCACCACCACAAAGCTGGTGTTCTCCGGCGATATCGGCAATCTGGAGCAGCCCATCATCAAAGACCCTACCTATATCCAGCAGGCGGACTATGTGTTCATGGAGTCCACCTACGGCGACCGCAACCACGACCCCCGGCCGGACTATGTGGCAGAGCTGGCAAAAATTTTGCAGCGCACCTTTGACCGGGGCGGCAACGTGGTAGTGCCCAGCTTTGCGGTGGGACGCACGCAGGAGATGCTGTATTTTTTGCGGGAGATCAAGGAAAAAGGGCTGGTCAAAGGGCACGGCAACTTCCCGGTCTACATCGACAGCCCGCTGGCCACCGAAGCCACCCGCATCTTCCGGGATACAGACCCCGGCTGCTTTGACGCCCAGACCCGCGCTTTGCTGGAAAAGGGCATCGACCCCATCAACGTGCCGGGGCTGCGCATCAGCGTGACCAGCGAGGACTCCCGCATGATCAACACCGACCGCACGCCCAAGGTCATCCTGTCCGCCAGCGGAATGTGCGAAGCCGGACGCATCCGCCACCACCTCAAGCACAACCTGTGGCGACCGGAATGCACGATCCTGTTCGTGGGCTTTCAGGCGGTGGGCACTTTGGGACGCACCCTCATTGAAGGAACGGACTTGGTCAAGCTGTTCGGTGAGCCCATTGAGGTGAAGGCGGAGATCTGCCAGCTGACCGGTATGTCCGGCCACGCCGATAAAGACGGCTTGCTGCGCTGGGTGAACGCCTTTACAGAAAAGCCCCGGCGGGTGTTCGTGATCCACGGCGAGGACGAGGTGGAGAACCGCTTTGTGGAGACCCTGACCGAACAGGGCTTTACCGCCTGTGCACCCTACAATGGAGCACAGTGGGCGATCGGTGCCGAGGGCGCAGTCTGCCTGCAGGAGGGTACGAAAGTCCGCGTGGAGCAGAGGACAGGCGAGGGTGCAAACCGCGCCGCTACCGTGTTCCAGCGGCTGGTCAGTGCCGGCAAGCGCCTACTGCGTGTCATTGAGCACAACGAGGGCGGTGCCAACAAGGATCTGGCAAAGTTTGCCGACCAGATCAACGCCCTGTGTGACAAATGGGACAGGTAATGCGGCAGTCTTTTTGCGGCAGAGCAGCCCCGGGAAAAACGCAGCTGCGTCAAAAAGCTTCCGGGCGCGCTGCGCCGCTGAAAAAAAAGAGAATAGATTTTTGTAAAAACCGTTGACAAGCGCCCCTCCGGCTGGTATAATAACCCATGTCGTCAGGCAACAGGCCAGACATCTGGGGGTTTAGCTCAGCTGGGAGCGCGATGCACCCAGAAACACACCCCCACAGCGATGGTTGATGACGATTAAGTTCCCACTAAAGATTTTCCATTCCAGAGGCTTGCTTCTGGAATTTATGGGGGATTAGCTCAGCTGGGAGAGCGCTTGCATGGCATGCAAGAGGTCAGCGGTTCGATCCCGCTATTCTCCACCAAAAAAGCACTGTACTTCGTAGGAAGTATGGTGCTTTTCTTTTGCTGAAGCCGATTTTTGGGGGCTGCATTGCTTCGCCTGCACCGTTTTCAGGCTTTTTGCAGGCGGTTCCTATACAACCCCCAACTTTTGACTTTACACCATTTTCAAAAAGGAATGTTTGCCGCCCGTTTTTTCAGCAGGCTGTTGTATCATCCCCTTCAATGTACGGCGTAAGGTCGAAGTTGAAGGTAATGTTGAGCTGATACCCACGATAAACATCTACCCTGCGGATAAGCTGATTGACGATCATTTTCTTTGCTTCAAAACTGGCACTGTCGTAGAGATCAGAAAAAGAAATCAGTTCTTCGTACAGTTTTGATACGTTGTCCATCAGTTCGGCAGTTTTTTCTGTTTCTGCATAGGAAGATTCATAAAGAGCATCCAATTCCCGAAGTTTTTCCTCCTGCGCTGTAATCATCTCGGCAAGGGTTTCTTTGGGAAAGACGCTCTCACCTTTGATACAGGCAAGAATCTCGGCTTTCAGGGAAATCAAGTCTTTTTGGGCTTTATCCCGCTCTACCTGAATAGTTTGCAGATGATTCTTGCGTTCGACAACTTCCCGCTCGTAACGCCTTGTAATGATCTGCTCTTTCGGGATGCCTCTCATTTTGGAAAAGATCTGACGGACTGACTTATCAATGATTTCATCCAAAATATGTACCGTATAACCCGTCTGCCCGGTGCAGCCGGTCTGCTTACGGAGCTTTCCGTAACAGGTATAACGGACACGGAGCGTATCGTCCAGTGTTCCATCGGAGAGCTTGCGCCACTTCCGGCTGGAAGTCAAGGTCAGCTTTGCACCGCAATGTCCACAATAAGCATTGCCCGAAAGCAGAGATTGTCCGTGAATGTTCAGCGGAACGCGATATACGGATTCTTGTGCTGCACGGTTAGAACGATTTTCACGGATACGCTGGGCGGCTTCAAACTGCTGCGCTGGGATGATCTGCAACTCTTGCAGCAATTCCGAATGGGCATCCCCACAGCGGAGAACGCCTGTATAGGTCAGGTTCCGAACCATTCCACGGATACTTGCCGGATGCCAGCATTTCCCAGACCTTGCGCGGTAGCCGTTATCATTCAGATAAGTTGCGATATGCTGCGGTCCATAGCCTTCATGCACGTACTTATCGAAAATAATCCGAACTACGGCAGCTTCACGCTCGTTGATGTGCAGATCATACAGTTCGTGCTTGCGCTTGTTGATGCGGCCACTTTTCACAAGGTCATAACCATACGGCGCACTGCCGCCCTTGAAGTGTCCTTCTTCCACAAGCTGCCGCAGGCTGGTACGGGTACGGACAGAAGTTTTTTCGCTTTCACCGTCTGCCTGCCAGAAGCGGATATAGTTCAACAATTTGTCAGTGTGGTTGTCGAATCGTTGCTCACTCTCTTGGGTACTCCACACCCGGATGCCGTTTCGCATAAACCATTCTACAACAAACGCCGTCCGATTTCGAACCACCAGCAGAATGTCAAACTTGCCTTTTCGCATAATCATGAAGTCACGGATATAGTTCATGGACGAATTTTCGGCAAATTTGTGACACGCCTGTGTCTGCCGATTCGATCCACCTGTTTGTCGACAAACAGCATTCAAATGCCATAATCAATGCAGCGAGGGCGACGGACCGCTGCCCCTGACAAATAGCATTCAAATGCCATAATCAAAGCGAGGGCGACGGAGAGAATAGCAAAGCCCCGGCCAACCCTCGCAGAAACAGAATAGCATTTGAATGCTTCGGTTTGTCAAGGGTTCGCTGCGCCAGCTAAGTTGTTCTTGGATTTGGCTCAGGCTCTGGAGAGAATCAGGCAGCTACAAGATATGCTTTGCCAGATTTCTGCAAGGCATAGATTAGCCGCACAAGTTTCTTCGTGGCATGGGATAAGGCAACATTGTAGTGCTTTCCTTCAGCACGTTTCTTGGCAAGATATTCAGCAAAGACGGGATTCCAGTGGCAGACGTACTTGGTTGCGTTGTAGAGGGCATATCGCAAATAACGAGAACCACGCTTCTCCATGTGAGCGTAACAGTTTGTAAGTTTTCCGGACTGGTATGTAGATGGAGAGCAGCCAGCGTAAGCAAGGATTTTGTCAGGAGATTCAAAGTTGGAAAAATCACCGATTTCAGCAAGAATCATGGCTGCTGACTGGATACCGACACCGGGAATAGAAAGAATCGGTGGATTCAGTTCATCCATGATTTTCTGAATAGAAACTTCAATTTCATCAATCTCGGAGGTGAGTTCCCGAATGAGTTTAATGGTATGCTTCAGTTCCAGAAATTTAGCAGGCATAACGGAACCAATGGAAGTTCTGGCAGCATCTCGAATCTGGATAGCCTTATCTTTGCCATAACGACCCTTGGATGCTGTCGCAAGAAGGTTTGTCAGCTTGGTGAGATGAATTTCTGAAATCTGTTTTGCACCGGGATATTCACTGAGGAGCGCATAAACCGAAGCAATATGGAGAGAGGGAACGAGCTTCTCCAGTTCTGGAAACAGAATCGTGACCAGTCTGGACACTGACTGCTTCAGCTTGGCTCTTTCACGAACCTTATCGAATCGGTATCTTGTTAGTGACTTTAACTCTTCGTTATGGTATGCTGTATCCGTGTAGGACTTGAGGTCTACATCGGACAATAGCATAGTTGCAATCGTTCTTGCATCCACACGATCGGTTTTGGTTTTGCGAAGGCTGAGACTTTTTCGGTACAGGTTGGTGTGCAAAGGATTCATGACATAGACGGCCAGGTCATTGTCAAGCAGAAATCCAAGAATGTTGTAGCTGTAATGTCCGGTAGCCTCAAGTCCTACTTTTATTTTGTCTGACTTTTTTGTACAGTCTCGAATCGTCTGAAGCAGCTGCTTGAAGCCATCCATGTTATTGGGGATGGTAATGCAGTCGGCACGAATCGTTCCGTCCGAGTCGAGAATACAGCAGTCGTGCTTATCCTTGGCAACGTCAATTCCAACACAAACCATTTTGATACCTCCGGCGTATTTATTTCGATGCTGTTCAGGACCACAGACTTCTTTGCTCTTGTAACCTCGTTCTAAATAAACCGTCTGGCGGTATCTAACTGATTAACATTTCAACAAAGAAGCTGTGGTTGGAGCCTCCCAAAAACCGTCTTTGCGGTAGTAACGCCTCACCAATCCACAGCACCCTGAAACTATTGTAGCATTCCGCTGGAGAGCGGTCTATAAATACTACTATTTTATTATACGAGGAATGCCTGTGAATATCAGAATTTCATCGGCAGTGCGTCTTTTCTGCACTTGCCGTTGTAGGCGGTGTAGATGGGGAAAACGTATTTTTTCCATCCGCGCAGCTTTGCGGGGTCGTCCTGCCCGATGCGGTAAATATCGACCGGGTGGATGTTGCGCAGCGCACGGAGCAGCCGTTCTTCACTGAACTCGCCGTGGTACAGTTCCACAAAGTGCATCATGCCTTTCAGAACAGATGCCCGGAACGAATCGGGCTTTGCCCTCCCATGCTGCCACGATCAGCCGCATCGTTTCACAGTAGAGCGGTTCGCCCATCTGCTTGTAGAGCCGGAAAGCCGTACCAACGCAGCCGATGCGGTAATCAGTCAGCTGCTGGCTGTCATAATTGAGACTCAACCCCACCCGGTTGGTGGCTGCGAGAAACGCCTTGGAGATGGCATCGCCGCCTACAACCTTGGCACGGAGCTTGATGCCTGCCGTCAGCGGCGCGGAAAAGCCGTTCTGTTCGGCAAAGAGCAGGGCTTCCTGCTCCACGGTCATGCCCGTGTACACCTTGCAGAGAATCGGCAGATCTTTGCCGCCGTTGCGGAGGATGCGCCCCTCGATGGTGTGCTGCCCATCCGTTACGATGAACTGACCGTTGCGGAAACTGACCTTCGGCTCGTTTGCCACATATTCGTTGAAGTGGGCGGCGATCAGTTCCACACGCTTGCGCTCCACACCACGCTGATACAGTTCGCGGGGATAGACCAGCTTGCTGCTGTGGATGACCATGAGCTGGTACGGCGGGTTGACATGGATGAAGGGATTGGTGTTGTCTTTCAGGCGCATCGCATTTCCTCCTTGATCCTCCAGATGTACGTTTCGGCTTCTTTCAGGATTTCAGCAACCTGCTGCTTACGCTTCGGGATGGTGAGCAGGCCAGGGTTAAACGTGAAGCTGTATTCCAGCCGCTGGATCATTGTGTGTACCGCAGCTTCCAGTTCGGTGTACAGCATCATGTCCTCGACACTCCCAGCATCCTCAAAGGATGATTTGATGGGCGTGTAGGGATAGAGGGGCGGCTTGCCGTCAACCACCTCAGGCGGCGCGTAAGCCGCCGTAGAGCGGATGATGGGTGGAAGCCGCTGAATGCTCCCCATCGGGTTCAGGGCAAGACTGGCACGGACAGCATCATCCACCCGGCTCATTTCCTCCGGGGTGAGGTGTCCGAGGAATTTCAGCACCCTGCTTTTGTCTATGGTAAAGATCTGCTCTGCCTGAACGATGGACGGAACGGAGAGAAAATCGTTCACCAGCAGGCAGTGGGTCGGCTGGGTATACTTTTTTGCAGCCTTGCTTGTCAATGTGGCCACGATCAGCGTAGGCGAGTAAAAATTTCCCACATCGTTCTGGAGAACGACTGCCGGACGATTCCCGCTTTGCTCTGAACCGATGGCGTTGTCGAAACGGGTGAAGAAAATGTCTCCACGCTGGAATTTCCAGTTTTGAATCAAAAGCTGCCCTCCTTTTACAATATGTACACCGCCCGCTGCACCTCCTTGGCAGTGTGCGGTGTGTTTGTTCAGCGGTTCATCACAACGTAGTCATGACCGCGCCGGGTCTGGCAGACAGTGCAAGTGTCCATGCTCCGGTCTGCGCTGGGAACAATGGCGATTTTGAACGCTTTGGATTCTACAAAACTGCAAAGGCAGACACCGCAGAGCGTGCGGATGGAACGGATCATTTCCGGGGTCAGTTCCATTTCCTCGTAGATCGCTTGCTCTAAGATGGTACGGTCGTTCTCGTTCATAAAACCTCCTATGTAGGACAAAAAAATGTGGATATATGGAATAAGTAAAAAGAACAGACGTGGACGAAGACCGAAAACAGCATTCGGCCACGCCTGATTTAATAAGTTAAGGTCTCGCATATTCGCCCTCGGCTCCCTGCGAGTGGGGCATAAACATCTGGCAGCGGACTTGTACCGCTTCATTGGCATTTCAGCCACCCCGTCTGCTTTGTGACCGGGCCGCGAATTACGGAAGTATCATTATCGGAGTACCAGATGAAGGAACTATTCAGTTTTCAAGGAACGGCTGTTCGGACGTTTCACTCTGCGGCTTGTGCCGTCTGGTGAATTGCCCTCTCACTTGGTAGGCATCGAGAAGGGTCAATCCATAGCATTGAAATTGAAGTTTTTCAAAAATTTAGTAATTCGCTTGATTTTGATGCTAATAGTAGGCTGCGCGACGCCTAAATTTAGAAATTTCAGTGACGGTGTAGCCCTCATAGGCGTACATGGTGACGAGATTGAGGTCTGCATCCGACAAATTTTCAAGCGCAGACAGCAGCCGCTCGTCCTCAATCTCGCCGATCCATGTGAAGCGGCTCTTGGTTTCACGGTAGTGTTCGGTAATAGAAATGGCTTCCTGATACTTGTTCATAAGGGGCGAGTAGGCTTCTTCGCCCTGCTCAAAGGACAGGGCAGCGATTTCCTGTGTGTGGTTCTGGTAAGAACGCGTAGCATTGAAAACAGACCAGTCATACTCATACATTGCCTGAATCACTTCAATGCTCATGCCAGCGTCCTCATACTGCTTGCGCATGATAGCCCACTGACGGTCAAAGTTCTTCTTTTCCAAACCATAATTAAAGCCCATGTGTAACCTCCAAATTTTCGATAAAACGTGAAATGTCGAAAATTTGGAAACACTACGGATATTTCGCCATCTGGGGCAGCCATGAAAAAGAGGGTAAACATAAAACCTGCTCCTTTTCGGGAGCAGGCCATCTGAAGACTATAAAAAATAGCCGGACAACAGCCGACCGAAAGATTGAAGATCTTTCAGTCAAGCTGCTGCCCGGCTATTTGGTGCTACGTTTCATACATCACCCGGAGGTGACGGCCCGTTGCTCGGTGCGAACAGTCCATATTCAGGGTGCGATGCACCCGATTTATTGTTTTTAGAGGGTCACTTCTTTCTTCGGAATGATAAATCAATGCGGAGGAGCGTATTGCAACGGTGGCATTTCAGATGAATCATGCCGCTGCAGCCGTTGATTTTTTGATACAGCTTGATACCGCAGTTTTCGCAAAACTGCCAGCCTTCGAGGTGATCTTTCAGTCGATCCTTCATGTCAGCCGACCTCCGTCAACGAGGATGGGCGGCGATGCCGCAGCTTGGATAAAACGTTCCAGCGTGTTCAAAGTTGGATTCTGAACGGCGTTAAACGTATGCCCACAACGTAAAGCTTCTTTAACCCCTCTTCTTTGCGGATCTTTCTGATCCGTTCTCCAACAAGGGATGCTGGTTCGGCTGGTTCAGATTCAGACTGATCTTTCGCTTTTTTCACAGAGAACACCTCATTTGCGGGCAATCATCAGATGCCACGGAACGTAAAGGTGAACTCCACGGGCTTGGTCACATCAGGAATATACTCCGGGTGGACATTGGCACCCCAGCTGTCATCGCCGCCAACGCCCATCTGCTCACCGATAGCACGAATCACCGTGTAATGCACCGGGGGCAGCTCGTAGGGGTGCTTGGCGCTCTCCATTTCATGGGGAGTGTAGGGCAGCGCAGAGAAGAACATGGGCTTTGCGGCATCTGCGGTAAACAGCAGTCCACGACCCTTGCGGTCCACTACTTTTGCCCAGCGCACAGCGGTCTTTGCTCCGCACTCCTGCGGTACAAGATACTGCGCCATGTTGTCTGCAACCTTGTTCTGGTAAATGCCCAGCTTGGCACCATGCTGACGATCCCAGTAGGTCTCCGCAGGGCCGTTTCCGTACCACTCCACCGTGTCGTAGTCAGCGTCGATCTTGAACAGTACGCCGAACTCCGGCATTGCTGCAAGTCCTTCCACCGGATCAAGTGCAGGGTGGTCTGGATGCGGCCATCGCCGAACACACGGTACTGCAGGCTGCACTCTGCTGCGGGGCTGGTTTGCAAATTATAGAGATAGGTCACGACAACGCTGTCGGCTTCCACCTCGCAGGTGGGGTTCTGGAGGATGGTGCCGCCGTGAACAGACGGGATTTCCTTGCCGACACCCTTGGCGGTAGCATACAGACTTGCCAGTTTCCACTGACCCCGGACACCGCCCATGTTGTTGCCGCAGTCGTTGTCGGTGGGAGCGCGCCAGAAGTTGGGCCGGGGGATCTCCTGGATCATCTCCTTGCCGGCATAGCGGTAGGAAGTCAAGCCGCCATTCAGATCGGAGAACAAAACATCGAAATTTTCACCATGGACACCGATGTTGTGGGTGCCGTGCATGACGGTAAACGGTGCGACCTTCTTGCTGGGAATGGAACGAACTACAGCGATCACACCCTGTCCAAAGGCGACTTCATGACCCTTTCTTTGCCCAGCTGATGTCCTCCTTCAAACGGAAGCTGATGGTCACTGCATATTCACCGGGGAGCGCAGGGACCATAAACGGCAGCGGGAAGCTGGAACGCTCTTCGGGAGCAACATCAATATTGGTCAGTTTCTGCTGCTGATACAACTTTCCATCACGATGCAGCAGTGCAACGCAGTCGAAAGCACCCGTAGAGGTGAACAGGTTCTTATTCCAGACTTCGAAGCCAGAGTTTTCGATGGAAATGGCGATGTTCTGATAGCAGAACTTGACCTCCTGCATCTTGGGAGAAGGAGCACGATCACCACCGTAGGCAATGCCGTTTCCACTGAAATTATAGTCGGTAGGACGCTCACCGAAGTCGCCGCCGTAGGCTTGGAACCACTTGCCGTAGCGGTCTTTTTTCCAGATGGACTGGTCGATGTAGTCCCAGATGAAGCCGCCCTGATAGCCGCAGTCCTTCTGGTCGGCAAGTTCCGTGTACTTGTGCAAAGCACCGTTGGAGTTGCCCATAGCATGAGAATATTCGCACTCGATATAAGGCCGCTTATCGCCCTGTGCCAGATACTCTTTAATGTCCTTCACAGTGCTGTACATATGGCTCTCAATATCGGTGGTTTCGAGGAAGCGGGGATCATTGACCACACCTTCATAATGCACCAGACGGGTGTCATCAAAGCGGCGGACCATCTCGGCCATCTGGAGCAGGGTCTCACCACCAAACGATTCGTTGCCCAGAGACCAGATCAGCACAGCAGGATGATTTTTGTCACGCTGGTAAGTGGAATTCATGCGGTCAAACAAGACGGCCTTCCACTCCGGCTTATCATTGGGCAGAACGCCCTCGATGCCGCGAATGCCAGCTTGATGGATGTCCCATGTGCCATGGGATTCCAGATTGTTCTCTGCGATCAGATACAGACCATACTCGTCGCACAGGTCGTACAGTGCATCCTGATTCTGGTAATGGCTGGTGCGGATGGCATTGATGTTGTTCTGCTTCATGGTGATGATATCCCGAAGCAGTTCCTCATGGGTGTGTACGCCCACAGCACGACCCGTAATGGAACTGAACTCATGACGGTTGGCACCCTTGAACACAATGCGCTTGCCGTTGAGCAGCATCCGATTGTTCTTCAACTCGAACTTGCGGAAACCGACTTTCTGCCCAGTCACCTCTACCAGATGGCCTGCATCGTCCAGCAGCTCAATTTCCAGTTCATACAGAGCCGGGTTCTCTGCACTCCACAGGTAGGGGTTCTCCACCGCATGGCTGAACAGAGCAGAGCCGCTGTTCAGCGGGATTTTTTCGGAGAACACTTCCAGTTCACTGCGGCGCAGGGTCAGACGAGCTGCGCCCTTACCCTCCACCTGCAGTGCAACTTCCAGCGTGGAATGAGTAAAATCATCCCCGGCAAACAGCGTTTTGACAGATATATATTCCAGGTGCACAGTGGGGATGGCGTACAGCCACACACTGCGGAAGATGCCGGAGAAGCGGAAGAAGTCCTGATCTTCGCACCAGCTGGAGGAAGTCCACTTGAACACCTGCACAGCAAGTTTGTTCACGCCCGGCTGGAGATAGGGAGCCAGATCGAATGCGTGTGCGGAGAAGCTGTCCTCGGTATAGCCCACATAAGACCCGTTCAGCCAAAGAGCCATGCCGCTTTCCACACCCTCGAACTCGATGTGGACGGGCTTGCCCTGCATGGATTCCGGCAGCTCGAAGTATTTTACATAGCTTGCCACCGGATTGAACCGCTGCGGGATCTCACCCGGCTGTACTTCTTCACGGCCATCCCACGGATACTGAACATTTGCGTACTGGGGAATGTCGTAGCCCTCCATCTGGATGTGTGCCGGAACATGAATGTCATCCCAGCCGCTGCAATCGTAATCCGTCTTTTCAAAGCCGGGGATGGCACTGGTGTAGTTCTTTGCGTAGGCGAATTTCCAGATGCCGTCCAGCTTCAGCGCCAAAGAAGAGGAGCCTGTCCGATATTCTTCGCGGGAAGCGTAAGTACGGAAACTTGCATGAGCATTCAGCACGTTTTCCTTGAAAAAGGTGGGGTCTTTTACTTTTGCAAAATCAAATGCAGCCATAGTATTTCCTCATTTACCTTTTATAATTTTATAATATTTCTCCAGCCTCCCCGGAGGAATCGCTGGATTCCTCCGGGGAACAGCAGATGAAGGAGAAATGATAATGACTTCTTATCAGGCTGCTGCACGCAGCTTTTCATTTGCTTCTTCGACCTTCATACGAGAGAGAAGGAAGGTGATGATGGCATCCAGAGCAAACGGAATCACCAGATACATGATCTTCAGCATATTGATGCAGGAATCCGGCTGAACGGTCAGCGCGCTGTCAAAATGGCTTGCTGCCAGCAGCCAGCCGGTGATTGCGGTGCCAAGACCGCCGCCAAGTTTTACGCCCAGAGAAGTGCAGGAGTACATCGTGCCATCCACGCGCTTGTGCTTCGTCAGCCAAGTATATTCAGAGCAGGCTGCAATCAGCGTTCATATCGCCCTGCCAAGGACCCTGACCAAGAGCTGCGATTGCGGTAAAGAGCAGCATCAAGGTCACATTGCCGCTGCCCATGTAACCAGCTACAGCAACCAGTGCACGAGAAATCGTTGCCAGAGTATAGCTCATGACGTTCAGCTTGTACATTCCATTCCACTTTGCAACCAAGGTCGGGGTGAACACCAGTGCGATGATCAGAGGAATGTTGATTGCCCAAGAGAATACACCGAACAGATTCTGGTTGCCAAGGATGTAGGTTGCATAGTAGGTGCCCATGCTGATCATGGCACCGTAGATCTGCTGCAAAATGTAGGTGACGCAGATCATCATATAAAATTTGTTACCAGCAAGTAGCTTTGCAGCCTGAACCAGATTGTACTTTTCGTCCTGCTCGATTTCCTTTTTGTTGGTGGTATCCACCAATTCGCCTTCCGGCAGTTCCTTCACGGAGAGAACGGAGAGGGTGTTGACAAGCAGACCGATGATGGCGTAGATGATTGCAACAGTGCGCCAACCGGCAGCACCACCGCCCAATGCCGTAACAGCACCCAGCGTGATGGACTGGATGAGCAGGCTGGTGGCAAAGGCAAACATGAAACGCCAAGAACCCATCTCGACCTGTTCGGCACTGTTCTTCGTGACGAGAGCAGTCAGTGCAGAGTAAGCAATGTTGTTGGCAGTGTAGAATACAGCGTTCAGCAGAGTATATGCGATCAGGAACCATGCGTACTGTGCAAACTGTCCCAGATTGGTCGGGATGGCGAAAATTGCCACCAGCGTAATGGCACAGCCAATGTAGCCGTACAGCATCCAAGGACGGGCTTTGCCCATCTTAGAATGCGTTTTGTCAATCAAAGAACCAAAGAAAATGTCCGTCACACCGTCCAGCAGTTTGGAAACTGCAATCAGAGTGCCGACAATACCGGGGTTCAGGCCAACGGTGTTGGTCAGATAGATCATGACGAAGACCACGTTGCCTGCAATATCGCCTGAACCATAGCCGACTTTATTATACCACTTTAGATAACGTTTCTCAGTCATTGTGCTTTCTCCCATCTTGCTTGTTTTGTGTGGGCGCGACCAATCTGCTGCGCACTTCAGACTGGAATCCTCATCACGCAAGTTGCCCAAATCTCTTGCGTTTCGTCTGAAAAATATTATAGAATCTAATGGAACGAAAAGATATAGACAAGATGGAACAGAATATGCACAAAATCAAAGTGTTTGTAATTTTTTGATAGAACATTTCCCAAATCGCTGTAAAATCTCTGAAGATGAGGAGGACGCAGGGATGTATTTCAACTCAGGATATTTGAACAACTCCCGTTTGGATTTCAAAGACTACTCAAAGCCGCTGGTCGTAGGCAGTTGCGGCACTTATCGCTCTTCTGGTTCGATGGTGTTGAGGAAGTGGTGACTTCTGGACACATGGTGCTTTATCAGCTGAAAGAAATCCAGAAGTATGTCTACTATGTAGAAGATCATCCAGAGGTGTTCTGGATTCACTTTACAGGATACGATGTCAAAAACATCCTGAACTATCACGGAATACCATTGGACAAGCACGTTTTTTACAGCGGCACACTGCCGGATTACAAAATGCTGTTCCGAAAGATCATCCGGGAACTGCAACAATGTGAATATGGCTATGAAGACTATATTGCTTCTCTCTTCAACATCATTCTGCTTTTAGTAAGCAGGCAACAACAGGAAAGCGAGAAAACAACTACAAGCATCCCCGAAGAAATCGAAGCCGCCGTTGCCTACTTTAACGAGAATTATAATACAAAGGTCAGTGTGGACGATTACGCAGAATCGCTGCATATCAGT
>VOFC01001877.1_pt1 | contig 74046 bp, 84 predicted proteins | sample 5384161 | NCBI WGS metagenome assembly VOFC01 (sample SAMN12384722, study PRJNA508395) | human gut metagenome | isolation source: healthy gut B | host: Homo sapiens | reverse complement strand
GGGTCATAGACCAGCAGCTTCTTGTGTCAGCAGGGCTTTGGTGTAGGGATGCAGCGGATGGAGGAACAGCTCCTCCGCCTCAGCCAGCTCCACGATGCGGCCCTTGCTGATAACGGCGATACGATCCGAGATGAACCGGACCACCGACAGGTCATGTGCAATGAACAGGTAGGTCAGGCCGCGGCTCTTCTTCATCTCGTTCAGCAGGTTCAGCACCTGTGCACGGATGGAGACATCCAGTGCGGAGATGGGCTCATCGGCCACGATGAACTCCGGCTCCATGACCAGAGCACGGGCAATGCCGATGCGCTGGCGCTGGCCGCCCGAGAACTCGTGGGGGAAGCGGGAGGCAAACTCCGGCAGCAGGCCGACCTCATGCAGGGCGTTCATCACCTTTTCGTGCAGGTCTTCCTGATCCTTGTAGAGATGATGGTTCAGCAGGCCCTCAGCAATGATATACTCCACCTTGGCGCGCTCGTTCAGCGAAGCCATGGGGTCCTGGAAGATCATCTGGATCTTACGGATGACCTCTTTGTCCAGTTCCTTGGAGATCTTGCCGTTGATCTTCTGGCCCTTGAAGAAGATGTCGCCGCTGGAAGTCGGATTGATGCGGCAGATGGCACGGCCAATGGTGGTCTTGCCGGAGCCGGACTCGCCGACCAGCGAGAAAGTCTCGCCCTTATAGATGTCAAAGTTGACATGATCGACAGCAACAAATTTCTTCTTACCGGAGCCAAAGGTGATCTGAAGGTCTTTCAGCTCAATCAGCTTTTCGCGTTCAGCCATTTAAGTTGGCGCCTCCCATCTTTCCCATTTTCTCACGCAGGTTCTGGATGGAGTGCGGCCGCTCGATCTTGGGAGCGCGCGGATCCAGATACCAGGTCTTTGCGGCGTGGGTCTCGGACACCTGGAAGAACGGAGGCTCTTGCACAAAGTCGATTGCCAGCGCATGCTTGTTGCGGGGCGCAAATGCGTCACCCTTGATCTCGTTGAACAGGTTCGGGGGAGTACCGTCCACGCTGGGCAGGGCCTCACCCTTGGTGCCCAGCTGCGGCAGAGCCTGCAGCAGAGCCCAGGTGTAGGGATGCCATGCGTCGTAGAAGATCTCCTCCACGGTGCCGTATTCCACGATCTGGCCGGCATACATCACGGCCACACGGTCTGCCACGTTTGCCACAACACCCAGGTCATGGGTGATGTAGATAACGGACATGCCCAGCTCCTTCTGCAGGTCGCGGATCAGCTGCAGGATCTGTGCCTGAATGGTCACGTCCAGTGCAGTGGTGGGCTCGTCGCAGATCAGGATCTGCGGGCGGCAGGCCGCTGCAATGGCAATGACGACACGCTGACGCATACCGCCGGAGAACTCGTGGGGGGTACTGCTCGTACCGACGCTCGGGGTCGGGGATACCCACCTTGCCCAGCATCTCGATGGCAGCCTTTTTGGCTTCCTCGCCCTTCAGACCCTGGTGATGCTCAATGCTCTCCTGGATCTGCTTGCCGATCTTCTTCAGCGGGTTCAGGCTGGTCATAGGGTCCTGCATGACCATGGCGATCTTCTTGCCGCGGACCCCCAGCCAATCCTTCTCGGTGAACTTGGTCATATCGCGGCCTTCAAACATGATGGAGCCGCCGGTGATCTTACCGTTGGCATCCAGCATACCCACAAAGTTCTTGGTGAATACGGACTTGCCCGAGCCGGACTCGCCCACGATGGCAAGGGTCTCGCCTTCGTACAGGTCCAGCGAGCACTTGCGGATGGCGTTCAGCTTGCGGCCGCGCAGGCTGAAAGTGATCTCCACGTCTTTGGCAGAGATAATCGGTTGTCTATCCATTTACGTCTCTCTCTCCAATCTATCAAACGTGGTTGCGCGGATCAGCCGCATCCGACAAAGCGTTGCCCATGATATAGAAGGAGATCGAAATAATGGACACGATGGATGCAGGGAAAACCAGCAGGTACGGATAATCCAGGAAGAAGCCGCGCACCTTGCTCAGGATCAGGCCCAGAGAAGGCGTGTCGATGCCCAGGCCCAGGCCCAGGTAGGACAGCGTGGATTCCAGATTGATGGTGCCCGGGATGGACAGTGCCATACGCAGGATGATAACGGAGACCAGATACGGCAGGATGTTCTTGGTCAGCACGCGCCACAGCGGGGTGCCCAGGCAGCGGGACGCGAGGTTGTACTCGCGGTCACGGAACATGAACACCATGTTGCGGACACGGCGTGCCATGGAAAGCCAGTTGATGGCGATCATGGAGATGGCCATGATCCAGAAGCTCTGGCCCACCATCAGGGCGATCAGGGTCATATAGATGATATAGGGCACGTTGTCGATCAGGTTGTACAGCTCCGTGAAGAAGCGGTCCAGACTGCGCACATAGCCCCAGATCAGGCCGAAGATCACGCCCACGATGCTCTCGCCCACGGCGACCACCAGAGCCAGACGGATGGAAACCTGGGTGGCATACCACACCTGGCACCAGTAGTCACGGCCCAGGTTGTCGGTACCGAACCAGTACTCAGCGTTGGGCTTGATGAAAGCCTTGCTGGAATCAGAGATCAGGCTGGTGTAGTGATACTTGCCGATGCTCAGCGCGACGAAGGAGAACACCGTCAGTGCCAGGAACAGGATCAGGCAGAAGACAGCGACCTTCTGCTTGAGGAAGTTCTGGATGACAGAACCCCAGTAGGAATAGTTGGAGTAGCCGATGCGCTCCGCTTCTTCCGGCGAATAATCCACAAAGTAGAACAGCTCGTCCTGCTTCTTGCCTTCAAAATCAGATGCCTTAGCCATCAGCGTGCTTCCTCCTTTCCGGTCAGGGTGATACGGGGGTCAACCACCATCATCAGCACATCGCCCAGGAACACGCCCACGATGCCCAGCACAGCGTAGAGGATGACCAGGGTCTGCACAACGTTCAGGTCATAGCGCTGGATGGCATCCGTCAGCAGGGGGCCCATGCCGGGAACGGAGAAGAACCGTTCCATCAGCAGGGAGCCGCCCACCGTCAGCAGGATGGACTGGGGATATATACTGCACCATGGGAACCATGGCGTTGCGCAGAACATGCTTAAACATGATCTCGCGGGAGCTCAGGCCCTTGACACGGGCCAGCTTGATATAGTCGCGGGTCAGCTCATCCACCATGTAGCGGCGGGGCCACAGGGCATAGCCTGCAATGGATGCCAGCGAAAGGCAGGTGATGGGCAGCACGCTGGAAGCACTCACATTGCGGGTGGAATACAGCGTGGGGAATCCCAGGTACTTGGAACCAAAGACCAGCACCAGAGAATACGACACCAGCGACGGGACCGCGTTGACGAACACGGTGTAGGCCGTGCCGATCCAGTCGAATACCTTGTCCTTGAATGCCGCCTGCAGGATGCCCATCAGCACACCGACCACCAGAGAGATGCCGGAGGCGATGAGGCCCAGACGCATGGAGACACCAAACTTTTTACCAATGACCTTGACCACCGTGGCACCGTTCTGGATGCGGCGGGAAGTGCCGAAATCCAGATGCAGCAGGTTGTTATAGAACTTGACCAGCTGGGTGGGGATGGGATCAGTCAGGCCAGCTGCTTCCAGAGCGGCGGTCTTCTGCTGATCGGTGAACTTCATGAGCTGTTCCTCAGTGAAGTAGTAGTCCGTCGGCAGGCAGCGCATCATCAGGAAAACTGCTGTTGCGATCAGAAAGATTGTGACAAGCGACTGGAGCAGCCGCTTAACCGTGTATTTTAACATGTTATCGAACCCTTAACTTTTATTTCTACCCTTTCGGGCGGGGAAACGGGGAACTTAAGCCTTGGTAGCTGCATCGAATGCAGCGGCGAACTCCTCGTACTGCTCGGTGGTGTAAGCCTCTTCGCTGGTCTCCCAGTTGACAGCCTTGTAGTTGCAGGGACCATACATAGCGTTGATCTTGCTGTACTCGTTGGCGTGGGTCAGAGTCCAGGAAACATCGAAGTAGCAGGGGCAGGCCAGAACGTTGTTCAGCATGCTGGCCTCAGCCTTTGCGAAGGCAGCGTAGCGGGCATCGGTATCATCAACGATGGCCTTTGCGGTGTTGACCAGATCGGTGAACTCCTCGTAGCAGGCCACCAGATCCTTCTGCCAGTCAGCGGGGCCGGCCTCCACGATCTTGGCGATGTTGGAGTAGTACCAGCTGTAGTAGGCGTTGTCGTCGTGCAGGATCTCCTGACCAACGAAGTTGACGGGATCGCCGTAGTCAGCGCCCCAGCCGTTGATGACGAAGCTCTGCAGCTGAGGATTACGGACTTCCTGGGTGATGGAAGAAACGTAGGTCTTGATGTCCAGCACGATGAAGTCATCGCCGAAGCTGTCGGTGAAGCACTGCTTCAGGACGGTAGCATTATCCAGAGCGGAGGTGGAACCGGCGATGATGTAGTAAGCAGCGTGGACGGGGAAGGTGACACCGATGGCGCTCAGCTCGTCCATGGCCTGCTTCTTCAGGTCAGCAATGTCGCCGTTGTTGGAACGCAGGCGGATCATGGTCTTGCCGTCGTAAGCCTCGCCGTCGAAACCCATCTCCTTGGCAACCAGGGTGGAGTACTCCTGGCCCTGGGTGTTGTAGCAGACACCGGGCATGGTGTAGCAGTCGTTCTCGCACTTCAGGGGGTTGATCTTGTTGGTACGTGCATACCAGTTGGTCAGATTCAGGCCCTTGTAGAAGCACTGACGGAAAGCGGTGTTGGCGATAGCCTTGTTCCAGTTGTCGTCGGGGGGTGCCGTCCTCGTTGTTCTTCTGGTAGTTGAAGTGCATCTGGTAGCTGAACTTCTTGGGACGCTTCTCACACAGCTGAGCATTGTACTCGCTGTTGGGATCGGCCTGGATGGTGGTCAGGGTGCTCTCGCCCACATCCATCTCGTCCAGCTCACGGTTCTGGTACAGCTGGAAGGTGACGGTGCCGTCGCTGATCATGGTAACGGTGAAGCGGTCGAAGCGGGACACATCGTTTGCACCAAAGTAGTTGGGGTTGGGGATGTAGCTCTTGGTGTTCTGGCTGATGAACTCCTCCACCACATAGGGACCATTGTACCACATGTTGGTGTAATCGCAGGCACGGAAGCCCTCAACGCCCAGCTCGTTGATCAGATCCTCAGAGGCGGGGTAGAAGCTGGTGTAGGCAGCAACGGTATCGAAGTAGGGGCAGGGATCCTTGCAGGTGAAGACCAGGGTGTAGTCGTCCGGAGCCTCAACGCCCACGCCTGCGTCCAGCATATCCTGGTAGGTCAGGTCGGCAGCGGCATCGCCCATATCGCTGGTCTTCTGATAGTAATCAGCAGCACCGGTCAGGGTCTCGTTGGGCATGGAGGTGTTGTTGGCCTGGTTCTTGGCTGCGTTCAGCACCCACTCCAGACCCACGAGGAAGTCCTTGCTGGTCAGGTGAGCCTTGACCTCGCCGTTCACATCCACCCAGTCCACATCGTCGCGGAGGTTGAAGGTCCAAACGGAAGAGTCCTCATTGTGGCTCCACTCCTTGGCCACGGAAGGAACGGCCTTGCCGTAGCAGTCAAAGCTCAGCAGGCCCTCCCACAGGTTGGTGGTGACATTCATGTCGGAAGCCATCTGGCTGTACAGCATGTTCCAGCTCTCCAGCTCACGGTTGGTGCTCTCCCAGGAGATGAACTCCTTCAGCGGGGTAGCGCCGGTGGTGTTGGGAGCGCTGGTAGCACCAGAAGAAGCGGCGGTGGAGCTGCTGGAGTTGCCGCCGCAGGCGGCCAGGATGCCGGCGGCACCAACGACGCCGGAAGCCTTCAGGAAGCTGCGGCGGCTGATTGCATGAGACTCGTGGTTGATGTTCATTGTGTTTTCCTCCCTATAATAATTCCGTGCTTCAGTGCATGGTGCAGGGCGGGATGTCCTGCTGTTTTCCCACTATTCTGCGGAGGTTTTTGAATCCTGTATTGCCAGGGAATACAAAAGAGCGCAGAAACAGACCCCTCTGTCTGCACCTGTGCTCCTCCCGCAAAACCTTAACACGTCATATATTGTACCATTGAAATAAAAAGATGTCAATGGAACACACACAGCTTTTTCTTCAAAAAGCAAAGTCTGCCGTGCAAAAACGATGAAATATATTTGCTTTTAGATGGTAAAGCGTGCAGGAAATTTAACAGACGATGCTGCGGACAAAACAACCGGAATTGTTCTCGTCAAAAAGACACCGTGTTTTCTGCTTTATATTCTAAAAGAGCAGGCGCTCCACGCTTTGCGAAGAGCTCCTGCTTTTGGAAAACCGAATTATTAAAACAAGTCACCGGGCCAGCGTGCTCTGGATCTTTGCAAAATCCTCCAGCGTCAGGGCCTCGGGGCGGATGCGGGCATCGAAACCGGCGGCTTCAATGGCAGCGGTCACGGCATCCTTGGGCATCCCCAGGCCGCTGGCAATGGCATTTGCCGCAGTCTTGCGCCGCTGGCCAAAGGCCGCGCGGACAAGGGCAAAGTAGCCCTCCTCGTCCTCCACCTGCACGGCGGGGGTGGGGCGGATCTCCATCCGCACCACAGCGCTGGTCACCTTGGGGGCCGGGTAAAAGCTGCCCGGGGCGGCGGTGAACATCATCTTAGAGGTCGCGTAATAGCTCACCGCGCAGCTGATGGCGCTGGAGGCCCGGGTGCCCGGGGCGGCGGCCAGACGATCGGCCGCTTCCTTCTGCACCATCACAGTCAGGCTCTCGATGGGCAGGCGGTCACCCAGCAGCTTCATCACAATAGGGCTTGTGATATAGTAGGGCAGGTTGGCGCAGACTGCCACCGGCATCCCGGGGAACTCCTGCGTGATCAGGGCTTTCAGGTCCACCTTGAGCACATCCTGCAATACCAGCTTGAAGTTGTCCACACCGGCCATGGTCTCGGCCAGCAGGGGCGGCAGGCGCTCATCCACCTCGATGGAGACTACCTTTGCTGCCCGCTTTGCCAGCTCCCGGGTCAGCACGCCGATGCCGGGGCCGATCTCGAGCACGCCGTAGCGCTTGTCCACGCCGCTGGCATCCACGATCTTGGGGGCAGGCCGGGGTTGACGATAAAGTTCTGGCCAAAGCCCTTGGAGAGGGCAAAATCATATTTTTCGCACAGGGCGCGCACATAAGACAGGTCGGTCAGTTCGGGCATGGCTCTATCCTTTCTTTTCCAAAATAACCCTCTCAGTCTCGCTTCGCTCGCCAGCTCCCCCAAAGGGGGAGCTTTTGGCAAAACCGCAAACTTTGCATGAATTGCCAAGACCTCGCCCTTCGGGAGAGGCGGCAGCGCGTCAGCGCTGACGGAGAGGGTTGTTCTCTTATTCTTGACTACTGGATGCAGTGCTCTCCCCTGCTGCTTCACTTTCGGCGGGCGCGGTCTCTGCCGGAGTGCTCTCGGCAGATGCAGCCTCAGCGTCCCCTTCCGCTACGCTCTCGGCGGCGGCACTGTCGGCAGCTTCACTGGAAGCAGCTTCGTTGACACCGCTCACGGTGGTGGTGCCGCTCATCTGCTGGGCAGTGCTCACGGCACGCTGGATCTGGGGATCGTTCTCCACAGTGTAATCATAGTATGCGGTCTGCTCGTCCGCAGTCAGGGGGCGCTCCACATCCACGGTCAGGCCGGTGCCGTCAAAGCAGCTGCCGTCGCCGCAGACCAGCTTTGCCACGGTGACCACCACGGCACTGCCATCGGACAGGCGCTGGGGGCTGCTCTGGATGGTGCCCTTGCCCTGCGTGGTGGTACCCACCAGACGGGCACCATTCAGGGTGCGCAGGCTGCTGGCAAAGAGCTCCGCAGCGCTGGCGGTGCTGCCGTTGACCAGGCAGACCACGGGCAGGTCGATCCGGGACTCGCTGGTGCTGGTGCCCAGCAGGGTCTGGGTGCCGTTCTTGTCCTCAGCAAAGGCCAGCGTGCCCTCCGGGGCGATCAGGTCGATGCACTGAATAGCATCGTCCAGCAGGCCACCGCCGTTGTCGCGCAGATCAAACACCAGGCTGCCCGCGCCGCTGGCGCTCAGGCTGCGGATGGCGTAATCCAGCTCGCTGGGGGTGGTGGAATCAAACTGGCGGATCCGGATGTAGCCCACATTGCCCTGCACCATCTGGTAATCCACGGTGGTGGAGCTGTAGCCGGAGTGGGTCAGGTCAGCGGTATGCTCGGCGGCCTCGCTGTCCAGCCAGGTCACATTGACGGTGGTGCCGCTCTCGCCGCGCAGGCGGGTCTGGATGGCATCCACGCTGCTCATGCTCTTGACATCGGTGCCGTCCACAGCGGTGATGTAGTTGCCGACCTGAATGCCGGCCTCCTTGGCGGGGGATTCATCGTAGACCTTGATGACCTTGGCATAGCCGGACTGATCCACAGCCAGCTCCACGCCAATGCCGATCAGGGTGCCGTTCTGGGTATTCATCAGCTCCGTATAGGCGGTAGCACTGAAATAGCGGGCGTACTTGTCGCCGGTGCCCAGCAGGTAGCCAGCCGTCAGGCGGTCGTAGAGGGTGGTCTCATCGATGGGATAGTAATCGTTGCTGCGGACATAGCGGTCCACCTCAGCGATCTTGTTGTACATGCTTTCCTTTTCCTTCACGCTGGAAACGGTGCTGTCAAACAGGCGCATCGCCACCAGCATGGTAATGGAAAAGGTAACGGTCATGGCCAGGATGACGATGCTGACCGCCATGCCGACCGATATCTTACGGTTCATCTTTTTCCCTCCTCTGTCAGACCAGCAGCATCATAACCACGCTGCCCAGCATGGAAAGTGCAAAGATCCCTGCCAGGATCAGACAGCCCACGCGCAGGATGCGCTTGCGTTTTTTCTTCCTTCATAAGCCCTGACGGCCTCCTTTGATACAATGCAGATTATTTCATGGGGATATAACCACGGGGGTTGACGGCATTGGCCTTGGAGCCGCCCTTCCAGACCTCCAGATGGAGGTGGTTGCCGGTAGAGTTGCCCGTGCTGCCCACATAGCCGATGATCTCGCCCTGCTGGACATACTTGCCCGCCGAGGTGGCGACCGACCGCATGTGGCCGTACAGGGTGCTGTACTGGTTGCCATCGGACATTTTGCCGTGGTAGATGATGACATAGTTGCCGTAGCCACCGCTGGACCAGCCCGCCACCTGCACATAGCCGCTGGCGGCTGCATAGATGGGCGTGCCGCCCGGGGCGGCAAAGTCGGTACCGGCGTGGAGCTTGTTGACCCCCGTAACGGGGTTCTTGCGCCAGCCGTACTCACTGGAAATGCGGCTATAACTCTTGAGAGGGCAGATGAAGCCGGTAAAGCTCAGGGTAGGCTTGGAGGCAGCGGCCGCAGCGATCATCTTCTGGATCTGCTTCTTGACCGCCTCATAGTTCATCTCGTCCGATTCAATGGCGGCCTGTGCGTCCTTCTGGGCCTGCTGCGCCTCGGCAGCGCTCATCTGGGCGGCGGCCACGCTGGAGTTGAGCTCGTTCTGCTTGGCACGCATCTGGCTGTTCTGGGCATCCAGATCTGCCTTTTTGCTTTGCAGCTCGCTGCGCTGGGATTCCAGCGTCAGCTTATCGCTTTCCAGCGCTTCCTTGGCGTTCTTCATGTTGTCCAGGATCTCGGTGTCCTTGATGGAGATGTCCTGCATGACCTCGTTGAAAGTCAGCAGCTCATACAGGTCGTTCACCGCAGACAGCATGGCAACGCTGCCGCCGTCCCGCAGCTCCTGCATGGCAGCCATGTGCTGCTTGAAATCCCCCCACTGGTCGGCGATCTCCGCTTCTTTTTCGGTGATCTGCTGTTCCTTGGCAGCGATCTCCTGTTCCTTCAGGCCGATGCTGTTCTGCACCTCAGCGATCTGGCCCTTCAGCACGCTGATCTGGCTCTGAACCACCGTGACCTTTTCCTTCAGCTCCGATTCCAGCGCCTTGGCGGCCTGCTCCTTCTTTTTTGCATTGGACAGTTCCTTTTTGTGCTGTACAATGGACTGGGAGAGCTTATCCAGCTTGTTCTGCAGGCTGGACATGCTGGTAGCCGCCGTGGCCGGGTAGACCGAAACGCTCAGCAGCAGGCAGGCCGCTGCCAGAAACAGGCTGGCGGCGCGCATGGCCCGGCTGTGCCCGGGGGCGGGCTTTGCGTGGGTGGGGGTATACATGAGGTGCAGGCGGAAGCCCGCAGAGTGTTTTGCTTGTTTCACAGAGAAGGCTCCTTTCGCTTACACATTCAGATGCTTGCGGATGGAGAACATGCTGCCTAGCGCACCCACCAGCGCACCACCGGCCAGACTGTATGTCAGGATGGTGGGCCAGACGGCATCCACAGACACCATGGCGGTGCCCATAAGCAGCTGCCACAACCCGCCCAGCGTGCTGGAGGCCTGCACGATGTAGGCATAGCCGAAGATACCGGCTACCGAGGTGATGGCACCAGAGATCAGGCCCATGGTCAGGCCCTCCACAAAAAAGGGCAGGGTGACAAGGTGGTTGGTCGCGCCCACATACTTCATGATCTCGATCTCACGGCGGCGGGCAAAAACGCTCAGGCGGATGGTGCTGCCCACCGTGATGATGCTGACCGCCATCAACACCAGGATCACGATCTGGCCCACCTTGGTCACGGCCCGCTGGACCTCCACAAAGGTCTGGGTCATCTCAATGGGGGCGGTAACGCTGTACACGCCCGGGATGCTCTGGAAGTTCTGGCTCATGGCCTGCATCTGGCTCAGGTCTGCCAGAGAGACACGGTAGTTGGCCTTGAAGGGGTTATCATTCTCAAATTCGTCCAGTAGGACGGCATAATCCGCCATGTACCCACGGTACTGGTTGAGCACGTCCTCCTTGGACATGTACTGCACCCGGCTCACGCCCGGGGTGGCAGTGATGCGCTCCCCTACCGACTGGATGGTGGCATCGTCGGCTTCGGGGTCCACATAGACCACCATTTCGTTCTGCTGGCCCAGATAGTTCACCATGCTGTCCACATTGACTTCCGCCAGCGTGGCAAAGGTGTTCAGGGTCATACAGACGCTCAGGGAGGCGATGCAGGCAATGGTCATGGCCCAGTGCTTGCCCAGGTTGCGCACGCCGCGCACCACAAGGAAACCGAACGTAGAAGGCTTCATCATACCAGCGACACCTCCATTTCCAGTTCCTTCGGGTCTACGGGCGGGTGGGGGATCATGGAGCCCGTGGGTACATCCGAGATGATGTGTCCGCCGGACAGAGTGACCACGCGGCGGTCAAAGTGACGGACCAGCTCGTGCTCATGGGTGACCACCAGCACAGTGATGCCCATCTCGCTGACACGCTCCAGCAGCTCCATCATCTCAAGGCTCAGCTCGGGGTCGATGTTGCCGGTGGGCTCGTCCGCAATCACCAGCTTGGGGGCGTGGGCCAGGGCGCGGGCCACAGCCACACGCTGCTGCTCACCGCCGGAGAGCAGGTCAGGGTAGACCTTTGCCTTGTCCTCCAGGTGGACAAGCTCCAGCATGTAATTCACGCGCTCCTTGATCTGCTTATGCCCGATGTTGGTAACATGCATTGCAAAGGCAATGTTCTCGTAAACGGTCATGGTGGGGATGAGCCGGAAATCCTGAAAGATGATGCCCATCTGACGGCGCAGGTAGGGGATCTTGCGGCGGCGCAGGCGGGCAACATCCTGCCCGTTCACCAGCACGCGGCCCTCGGTGGGGGTCTCCTCGCGCAGGATCAGCTTGAGCAGGGTGGATTTGCCCGCGCCCGAGTGACCCAGCAGAAAAAAACAAACTCGCCGTCATCCACATGGAAGTTGACATCCTCCAGGGCAGGCTTTGCGTTGTGCTTGTACTGCTTTGAAACGTGTTCAAAATCTATCATGCGTTTTTCGCTCCCAATAATTTTCTCCAAACCAAAAAGAACCGGCCAGCATCGGTTTCGAGCGGCCGGTTCTTCGCCGACGGCTTTGCGCCGCAAGCGTTTGCTTAATATTTGGCCGGGTTGTTGGACAGGTACTTCTTGACCATCAACGCCACCTTAAAGACGATGGCATCGTCGAACTCACGCAGATCCAGACCGGTCAGCTTTTTGATCTTTTCCAGACGATACACCAGCGTATTGCGGTGGACAAACAGGCCGCGGCTGGTCTCGGAAACATTCAGGTTGTTCTCGAAGAACTTCTGAATGGTGAAAAGGGTCTCGTGATCCAGGCTTTCGATGCTGCCCTGCTTGAACACCTCGCGCAGGAACATCTCGCAAACGGTGGTGGGCAGCTGGTAGATCAGGCGGGCAATGCCAAGGTTGTCGTAGCGGATGATCTGCTTCTCGGTGTCGAACACCTTGCTGACCTCCATGGCGATCTGGGCTTCCTTGAAGGAGGTAGCCAGATCCTTCACGTTGGAGATGGGGGTGCCAATGCCGACCACAGCCTTGATGTAATGCTCACCGGATAGGGTGTCCACGATGCTGGCAGCCAGCTTCTCCATATCGGTGCGGTCGATGCCCTTGCGGATCTCCTTCACCAGCACGGTGTCGGTTTCGCTGATGTTGAACACAAAGTCCTTGGTCTTGTCGGGGAACAGGCCGCTTACCACATCGTAGGCGGAGATGTCGCCGCCGGAGGTCACGCGCACAATGAACACCACACGGGAAACATCGGTGGCAAAGTGCAGCTCACGCGCTTTGGCGTAGATGTCGCCGGGCAGAATGTTGTCCAGCACCACATTCTTAATGAAGTTGGTGCGGTCAAACTTTTCATCGTGGTACTGCTTGATGCTCTGCAGGCTGATGGAGAGCAGGGCCGCAAACTGGCCCGCAGTCTCGTCCGCGCCTTCCACAAACACGGCATAGTCGTTATGCTTTGCGCTGGAGAACTGCTGATAGGTGTAGCCATCCCGCACAAAGCGGTCACCGGCCGTCAGACGCTCTGCCATAAAGCCCTCGCGCACCTCTCCGATCAGGTTCAGCTCCGAGCAGGAGATCACAGCGCCGGTCTCATCCACCACACCGACCACACGATCGATGGCATCTTTCATCTGGTAGATCACGCTCTGGAATACTCTATTGGCCATAAATGGATACCCCTTTTCCTCTTTTGTGCAAGCCGCAGGGGCGAGATTGTCGTTTTTAACAATTTCGCCGCTTTACATTATCTATTTTACACAAAAGAATTTACTTTTGCAACATATTTCACCAAAATATTTTTGACTTTCTTGGTGAAATTATCTTTCGGGGGTATTTTCAGGCCCAAAAAGCACTGTTTTGCGTGGTTCTTGTGAATATTTTACCGGCAAAATGTGATGTTTTTTTGAAAATCAGGTGAAAAGCAGTCAGGCTCCGGTGGTAATTGCTGTCACTTCCTCCGCAGAAAGCTCCCGCCACTGCCCCGGTGCAAGGGCCGGGTCCAGCGCCAGCCCGCCGATGGCATCCCGGTGCAGGGCGTTCACGCCCGCGTCATACACGCCGAACATCCGCTTGATCTGGTGGTACACCCCTGCCTGAGCCTGACTTTCACGGTCAGGCCGTCCGGGGTCAGGGCTTCCACCTCTGCCGGGGAGAGGGCGGTGCCATCCGCCAGCGTCACGCCCTCGGCAAAGCCCCTGCGCATCTCCTCGGTCAGCGGTGTGTCAATGACCACCGTGTAGGTCTTGGAGACATGGCGCTTCGGGGCAAGGATCTCGTGGGCGAAGCCGCCGTCATCCGTCAGCAGAACAAAGCCGGTGCTGGTCTTGTCCAGCCGGCCGACCGGGAACAGCTCCCGCCGGGGGTAGGCATCCCCGATCAGATCCACCACGGTGGTATCCCGCTTGTCGGTGGAAGCGCTCACCACGCCCTCAGGCTTGTTGAGCATCAGGTAGACGAACTGCCGGTAAGCAAGCGGCGCACCGTCCACCGCCACGCTGTCCCCTTCCCTGAGCTGGGTGTCCCCCTTTTTGCACACCGCGCCGTTCACCGTCACCCGTCCCCTGTTCAGCAGGGTCTTTGCCTCGCTCCGGGTGCACTGGGCCGTCTCGGCCAGATATTTGTCTAGTCGCATAGGTTCTCCTTTTCCGGTTATAGCAAAGCTGCGCCCTGCCCAAAGGCGGAGCGCAGCGATAGATTTTGCAGTTCAGTGGACCGGGAGTTTCTCCGAGGACCGTCCGCTGGGGTGGGACCCTGCTGCCGCAGGCAGTAGGGCGGGCGATGGAATGGTCCGAGCCGTGTCCGAGGAGAAAGCTGCCGGGCCACACCCTTAAACGCTCAGAGAAGCGTGCTGTTCCACAGCATCGGGGTTGGCATCAAAGATAGGCTGGAGCACATTTGCAATGAACTCCTCCACCTGCTGGGGTGCACGGCCCACAAAGTTTTCGGGCACCAGACCGGCCACGATCTCCTCCTTGGTCAGGCCAAAGGCGGGGTCAGCGGCAACGCGGTCCACCATATCGTTGGGCAGGCCCTCTTCCTTGACCTGCTTGCCAGCGGCAATGGCGTGCTGGCGCAGGCGCTCGTGGAGCTCCTGACGGTTGCCGCCCTTTTCCACAGCCTGCATCATAATGTTCTCGCTGGCCATGAAGGGCAGCTCTGCCATCAGGCGGCTGTGCACTACCTTGGGATAGACCACGATGCCGTCGGTGACATTGAGCATGATGTTCAGGATGGCATCGGCAGCCAGGAAGCCCTCGGCCATGGCAACGCGCTTGTTGGCGCTGTCGTCCAGAGTGCGCTCAAACCACTGGGTGCCGGTGGTGAAGCTGGGGTTCAGCACATCCACCATCAGGTAGCGGCTCAGGGCGCAGATGCGCTCACACCGCATGGGGTTGCGCTTATAAGGCATGGCGGAGGAACCGATCTGGTTCTTCTCAAAGGGTTCTTCCATCTCCTTGAAGTTGGCCAGCAGGCGCAGGTCGGTGGCAAACTTCATGCAGCTCTGGGCAATGCCTGCCAGAGCGTTCAGGATAAAGGCATCCACCTTGCGGCTGTAGGTCTGGCCGGACACGGGGATCACCGCATCCGGGGCAAAGCCCATCTCCTTGGCAATGGAAGCATCCACAGCGCGGATCTTGTTTGCATCGCCCTTGAACAGCTCCATAAAGGAAGCCTGGGTGCCGGTGGTGCCCTTGACACCGCGCAGCTGCAGGGTGGCAAGGCGGTGGTCGATCTCGGCAAGATCCATCACCAGCTCGTTTGCCCACAGGGTGGCACGCTTGCCCACGGTGGTGGGCTGTGCAGGCTGGCAGTGGGTATAGGCCATGCAGGGCATGTCCTTGTACTCCTCAGCAAAGCGGGAGAGCTTTGCCAGCACACCGATCAGCTTTTTGCGGATGAGTTCCAGGCCCTGCCGCATCACGATGATATCGGTGTTATCGCCCACATAGCAGCTAGTGGCTCCCAGATGGATGATACCTGCTGCCTTGGGGCACTGCTGGCCGTAAGCGTAAACGTGGCTCATCACATCATGGCGCACCAGCTTCTCGCGCGCAATGGCGACCTCGTAGTTGATGTCGTCCACATGGGCTTCCAGCTCGGCCACCATTTCGGGGGTGATATTGGTCAGGCCCTGCTCCATCTCGGCCCGGGCCAGCGCCACCCACAGGCGGCGCCAGGTGCGGAACTTGTTGTCATCCGAAAAGATATACTGCATCTCGTCGGAAGAATAACGGGTAGAGAAGGGGCTGATATAACGATCATGCTGTGACATTGGTTGTTTCCTCCTGAAAAGAGTAGACTCTCCCCGCCAGCCTTCCAAAGGGGACAGCCCCCTCGAAGGTAAACGGGGTTTTGCAGCCTCCTGCCTCAGAGCCGCCCTCCCTCGGAGAGGGAGGTGGCATCGCGTCAGCGATGACGGAAGGAGTTTTTTCTCTATTCTACCATCAAACCTTGAAATAGTCTACGCCGCCCTCAAAGATCGGCTGATATTTGTCGCCGGTGACGTTCTTGTACAGGTACTCGCCGCTGCGCTCCGAGTGGCCCATCTTGCCGAACACGCGGCCGTCCGGGCTGGTGATGCCCTCAATGGCCAGCAGAGAGCCATTGGGGTTGTAGCGCTGATCCATGGTGGGCTCGCCCTCCAGATCAACATACTGGGTAGCCACCTGGCCGTTGGCAACCAGCTGATCCAGCACGTTCTGAGGCGCTACAAAGCGGCCCTCGCCGTGGCTGATGGCGATCTCGTACTCGCTGCCTGCATCGCAGTGGGACAGCCAGGGGCTGCCGGTGGAAGCAACGCGGGTGCGCACCAGCATACTCTGGTGGCGGCCGATGGTGTTGAACGTCAGCGTCGGGTCGTACGCCGTGATGGGGCGGATATCGCCGTAGGGCACCAGGCCCAGCTTGATCAGCGCCTGGAAGCCGTTGCAGATGCCCAGCATCAGACCGTCGCGGTGCTGCAGCAGGTCGCGGACCGCCTCGGTGACCGCAGGGCTGCGGAAGAAGGAGGCGATGAACTTGGCGCTGCCGTCCGGCTCGTCGCCGCCGGAAAAGCCGCCGGGCAGCCTCACGATCTGGCTCTCGCCAATAGCCTTGACCAGTGCCTCGCAGCTGGCGGTAATGTCCGCCGGGGTCAGGTTGTTGATGACCAGAATCTCAGGGTCAGCACCGGCGCGGGCAAAGGCCTTGGCGCAATCATATTCGCAGTTGGTACCGGGGAACACAGGGATGATCACCTTGGGCTTTGCCACACCGAGCTTGGGAGCAGCGGGGGCGTTCAGCTTGCCATTGATCTTTTCCACGGTGGGGCCTGCCTTGCGGTAGGGGTACACAGGCTCCAGCTTGCTCTCCCAGATCTCCTGCAGCTCAGCCATATCCAGCGTCTCGCCGCAGCTTTCAAAGGTATACTCCTGGTGGTCTCGCCCAGCAGCTCGCCTGCGGGGGAATCAGAAACCATTTCCAGTACGATGGAGCCGTACATGGGCTCGAACATCCGGTGGGTGGGCATATCAGCGCGCATCTTGAAGCCGATACGGTTGCCCAGGCCCATCTTGAACAGGGCCTCGGCAATGCCGCCGTAGCCCACGGCGCAGGCAGCAGCGACCATGCCCTCTTCGATCATGTTCTCCACGATCTTGTAGTTTGCCTTCAGGGAGAAGAAGTTGGGGCAGCCGGTCTCGGGGTCCAGAATGGGCCGGATGAGGACAACAGTGCTCTCGGGCTTCTTGAACTCGGTAGAGACCACCTTGCTGGCCTTGCCGATGGCAGTGGCAAAGGAGACCAGCGTGGGGGGCACATCCAGCTGCTCGAAGGAGCCGGACATGCTGTCCTTGCCGCCGATGGAGGCAATGCCCAGACCCATCTGGGCATCCAGAGCACCCAGCAGGGCGGCCAGCGGCTTGCCCCAGCGCTCGGGCTTGGTGCCCAGGCGCTCAAAGTACTCCTGGAAGGTCAGGTAGGCATCCTCATAGCGGAAGCCGGAGGCCACCAGTTTGGTGACACTGTCCACCACGGCCATCCGTGCGCCGATATACTGGTTGGCGCTCATCAGATAGGGGTTGTAGCCCCAGGCCATGCCGGAGCAGGTGTTGGTCTCGCCATCCACGGGCAGCTTTGCCACCATGGCGTTCTGGGGGTCAGCTGGTAAGCACCGCCAAAGGGCATCAGGACGGTGGCGGCACCAATGGTGCTGTCGAACCGCTCAGAAAGGCCCTTTTTGCTGCAGATGTTCAGGTCGCCCACCATGTTCTTCATCTTCTGGCTGAAGGTGATGCCGGCCCACTGGGGCTGCCAGACGGTACCCTGCTCCACATGGACGTTCTGGTGCTTCTCGGCACCGTTGGAGTTCAGGAACTCGCGGCTGATGTTGACGATGGACACGCCGTTCCACACCATGTTCAGGCGCTTTTCCTCGGTGACCTTTGCCACGGGGGTCGCCTCAAGGTTTTCCTCGGTGGCAATGGCGATAAACTTGTCCACATCCTCAGGGGCAAGGGCCACAGCCATGCGCTCCTGGCTCTCGCTGATGGCCAGCTCGGTGCCGTCCAGGCCGTCATACTTCTTGGTGACCTTGTTCAGGTCGATATACAGGCCGTCGGCCAGCTCACCGATGGCAACGGAAACGCCGCCCGCACCAAAGTCGTTGCAGCGCTTGATCATCTTGCAGGCATCCTCACGGCGGAACAGGCGCTGGAGCTTGCGCTCGATGGGCGCATTGCCCTTCTGCACCTCGGCACCGCAGTGGTCCAGGCTGCCCAGATTGTGGGCCTTGGAGGAGCCGGTGGCACCGCCGATGCCGTCGCGGCCGGTGCGGCCGCCCAGCAGGACGATGACATCCCCGGGGGCGGGGCACTCGCGGCGGACATGGGAAGCGGGGGTGGCACCCACCACAGCGCCGATTTCCATCCGCTTTGCCACATAGCCGGGGTGGTAGATCTCATCCACCTGGCCGGTGGCAAGGCCGATCTGGTTGCCGTAGGAGGAGTAACCAGCAGCGGCAGTGGTCACCAGCTTGCGCTGGGGCAGCTTGCCGGGCAGGGTCTCGCTGACAGGCTTGAGCGGGTCGCCTGCGCCGGTGACACGCATGGCGCCATAGACATAGCTGCGGCCGGACAGCGGGTCGCGGATGGCACCGCCGATGCAGGTGGCCGCACCGCCGAAGGGCTCGATCTCGGTGGGGTGGTTGTGGGTCTCGTTCTTAAAGAGGAAGAGCCAGTCCTCATCCTTGCCGTTCACATCACACTTGATCTTGACGGTGCAGGCGTTGATCTCCTCGGATTCGTCCAGATTCTTGAGGATGCCCTGCTTCTTCAGCTCCTTGGCACCGATGGTGGCAAGGTCCATCATGCAGCGGGGCTTCTCCTCACGGCCCAGGTCGGCGCGCATGGCCATGTAGCGGTCAAACGCTGCCTGCACCACGGCATCGTCGATCTGGACATCACCCAGAATGGTGCCGAAGGTGGTGTGGCGGCAATGATCGGACCAGTAGGTGTCGATCATCTTGATCTCGGTGATAGTGGGGTCGCGGTGCTCAGAGCGGAAGTACTCCTGGCAGAACTTGATATCGCCCAGATCCATGGCCAGGCCCTTTTCGTCGATGAACTTCTTCAGGCCCTCTTCGTCCAGCTCGTTGAAGCCCTCCAGCGTGGCCACAGCGGTGGGCACGGGATACTCCATCTTCAGGGTAGCTTTGGTCTCCAGCGAAGCCTCGCGGGCCTCCACCGGGTTGATAACATACTTCTTGATCTCTGCCACCTGCTCATCGGTCAGGGAACCCTCCAGCAGGTAGACACGGGCAGAGCGGACCAGCGGGCGCTCGCCCTGGCTGATGAGCTGGATGCACTCGGCGGCAGAATCGGCGCGCTGGTCGAACTGGCCGGGCAGGTACTCCACAGCAAAGGAAATGCCCTCGAATTCAGGCAGCTCCGCATAGGTGTTGTCCACCGGCGGCTCACTGAACACGGTGGTAGCGCACTGGTTGAACAGGGCCTCGTCGATGCCCTCCACGTCATAGCGGTTCAGCAGGCGCAGGCCGCTCAGGGACTGGATGCCCAGCAGGCTCACCAGCTCATTTTTCAGGCCCTGGGCTTCCACATCAAAGCCGGGCTTCTTTTCCACATAAATACGATAGACCATGGGTGAATCCCCTCTTTTTTTTATTGTTCAGCGATTGCTTTCAGCGCTCTCATACCAATATCCGTGCGCTTGTGCAGCTTTTCAAAGCTGATCTTCTCAGCGGCGGCGTATGCCTGCGTGATGGCGGCGGTCAGGCGGGGCGCAGTTGCAGTCACGCCCAGCACGCGGCCGCCGTTGGTGACCAGCGTGCCGTCCTCACGCAGTGCCGTGCCGGAGTGGTAGACTGTGATGCTGCTCTCCCCTTCCAGCTGACCGTTCGTCAGGCCGGAGATGGGCTTGCCCTTTTCGTAGGACACCGGGTAGCCGCCGGAGGCCAGAATAACACAGCAGGCCGCACCCTCGGAGAATTTGACCTCGGTATCGGCCAGTGTGCCCTCGGTGCAGGCGGTCATGATCTTCAGCAGGTCGCTCTCCAGCAGGGGCAGCACCACCTGGGTCTCCGGGTCGCCAAAGCGGGAGTTATACTCAATGACCTTGGGGCCGTCGGGGGTGAGCATCAGGCCGAAGTACAGGCAGCCCTTAAAGGGGCAGCCCTCGGCGTTCATGGCCTGAATGGTGGGCAGGAAGATCTTTTCCATGCACTCGGCAGCCACTTCCGGGGTGTAGTAGGGGTTGGGTGCCACGGTGCCCATGCCGCCGGTATTCAGGCCGGTGTCATGGTCGTTGGCCCGCTTGTGGTCCATGCTGGAGACCATGGGCTTGACCACATTGCCGTCGGTGAAGCTCAGCACACTGACCTCCGGGCCGGTGAGGAACTCCTCCACCACCACATGGTTGCCGGAAGCGCCGAACTTCTTGTCCAGCATGATCTCCTTCACGCCGTCGGCGGCCTGTTCCTCGTTCTCGCAGATCAGCACGCCCTTGCCCAGGGCCAGGCCGTCGGCCTTGATGACCACGGGGTACTTGCCCTTTGCCTTGATGTAATCCATGACCTTGGCGGGGTCATCAAAGGTGGCATAATCTGCGGTGGGGATGCCGTATTTCTTCATCAGGGCCTTAGAGAACACCTTGGAGGCCTCAATGCGGGCAGCGGCCTTGTCCGGGCCAAAGGCAAGGATGCCCACTGCAGCCAGTGCGTCCACCATGCCCAGCGCCAGCGGGTCATCCTGCGCCACGACCACATAATCAAACTTTTCCTCAGCGGCAAAGGCCACCATGGTCTCTACGTCCGTAGCCTTGATGTTCTTGCATTTGGCATCATAGCTGATGCCGCCGTTGCCCGGAGCGCACCAGATCTCGCCGCAGTCCGGGCTCTTCTTCAGTGCCTTGATGATGGCGTGCTCGCGGCCGCCGCCGCCGACCACTAAGATTTTTTTAGCCATTTTAACATCTCCTAAAATATTCGTTTCTGCTTCTCTGTCAGCGTCTCTCATCCTCTCAGGCGCTTCGCGCCAGCTCTCCCAAAGGGAGGCCAAGACTGGCACTAACACCAGCAGCTACTAACGGGATGCTGCCAAAGGCTTTTTCCCCCGGTTTGGGGCAGGCGAAGATATCAAAATGAATCTTCTGCCAAAACCGACAGGCTTTGACTGAGAGGGCGAACCAGTTTTCCTTTTTAGTGATGGAACAGCCGGATGCCGCAGAACGCCATGGCAATGCCATACTTATTGCAGGTGTCAATGACCTGCTGGTCGCGGATAGAGCCGCCCGGCTGGACAATGGCGGTCACGCCGGAGCGGCGGGCGCGCTCGATGTTGTCGCCAAAGGGGAAGAAGGCATCGGAGCCCAGGCAGACACCGGTAACGTGGCTCAGGTACTCTTTCTTTTCCTCGGCAGTCAGGGGTGCAGGCTGCTCGGTGAAGGTCTCGGCCCAGACATCATCGCCGATGACATCCTCGGGGGTGTCACCGATATACACATCAATGGCGTTGTCCCGGTTGGGCTTGGCGATATCGTCACGGAAGGGCAGGTTCAGCACCTTGTCCATGTGGCGCAGCTGCCAGTTGTCGGCCTTCTGACCGGCCAGACGGGTGCAGTGGATGCGGCTCTGCTGGCCGGCACCCACGCCGATGGTCTGGCCACCTGCGGTGTAGCAGACACTGTTGGACTGAGTGTATTTCAGGGTGATAAGGGCAATGATCAGGTCCCGCTTCTGCTCCTCGGTCACATTCTTGTTCTCGGTGACCCAGTTGGTCAGCATGGTGTCGGCGTTGATGGTCAGCTCGTTGCGGCCCTGCTCAAAGGTGATGCCGTACACCTGCTTGTGCTCCACAGGGGCGGGCTTGTAGTCGGGGTCAATGGCCACCACATTGTAGTTGCCCTTTTTCTTACCGGCCAGAATGGTCAGAGCCTCCGGCTCATAACCGGGGGCAATGATGCCGTCAGAGACCTCATGCTGAATGAGCTTTGCAGTGGGCACATCGCAGACATCGGAGAGGGCGATCCAGTCGCCAAAGGAGGACATACGGTCAGCACCGCGGGCACGGGCGTAGGCGCAGGCCAGCGGCGAAAGCTCCGTCTCCGGAGCGATGTGGTACATTCTGCGCTCCACCTCGTTCAGGGGCAGGCCCAGGGCGGCACCCGCCGGGGACACATGCTTGAAGGAAGCGGCGGCGGGCAGACCGCAGGCCGCCTTCAGCTCCTTGACCAGCTGGATGGAGTTGAGGGCATCCAGAAAATTGATGTAGCCGGGCTTGCCGTTCAGGACGGTGACCGGCAGGTCGGAGCCGTCTTCCATATAAATGCGGCTGGGCTTCTGGTTGGGGTTGCAGCCGTACTTCAGTGCGAGTTCGTTCATTGATGCATCCTCCTTAAGTCTTCGTTATTCCGCTTCGGCATCGCGCTTTGCCAGCAGCTCCAGCTCCTCAGGCAGCAGTTCAGGCTCCTCGGGGTCATCCAGATCGCTGTTGACAGCATCGTATTTGTTGATGATCATATCGCCGGTCTCACCGCTGTCCAGGTCGATGACCCGGGCAAACAGGCCGACCTTGTTGTCGGGGTTCAGGTTTTGCCACAGGCCATGGGCAAAATCGCCGATGGTGCGGGGGCAGGCAAAGCGCAGGGGTTCGCCCTCAAAGCTGGGGATGGGGTTTCCGTTGTGCTTGTAGGTGCTGATGAAATGGCCCTCACCGGCCACAGGCTGGGGGTAATCAAAGAAATAGCGCTGGACGCTGTCGCCGTTGCCGTCGGCAGATTTCAGGATGCTCATCTGGTAGCTGCCATCAGCGTACACCACAGCAGAGATGCGGGGGGGTGTAGTTGGGGCCGTCCGGCTCAACGGTGCGGGTGCGCAGGGCATCGGCAAAGCTCTTGCCCTGACTCATCAGGTCAAAAATGGTATCGGTCTGGTCGCCGTTGGTCACGATGTGGGTCTTGCCCAGGGTCAGCACAGGGTTATAGATGATAAGGCTGGGGTCCTCCAGCTTGTCGGGGTCTGCAGCCATGGTGCAGATGCCGCCGCGCTCGGGCACAGGGTCGAACACGCGGTTGCGGCTGTTCTCACTGCGGCCCATGATAAAGTAGCCGATGAACATCTGACGGCCATCGGGGCCATTGCCACCGCAATGCCGCGGCCGGGGTACTCGTTGGAGGCCAGATAATCGTTCAGGTTGATCTTTTCCATGTCAAATTCTCCTATTACGGAACTCCCCCAGTCGCCTACGGCGACAGCCCCCTCGGAGAGGGAGCCTCAAGCCTCCCTCCTTGAGGGAGGTGGCACACCGTCAGGCGTCCCGGAAGGAGTTTTTACTCGATCTCGCCGCTGCACACCATGGCAACTGCCTTGGGCAGCAGCTTCCACTCGGCCTGTTCCATCACCCGCTTCTGCAGCACCTCGGGGGTGTCGCCGGGCAGGATCTCCACTGCCTTCTGCAGCAGAATGGGGCCGCCGTCGCACTCCTCGTTGACAAAGTGGACGGTGGCACCGGTCACCTTGCAGCCCCGGGCCAGAGCGGCCTGATGGGGGCGCAGGCCGTACATGCCGGGCCCGCAGAAGGACGGGATGAGCGCTGGGTGAATATTCAGGATGCGGCGGGGATAGGCTTCAATGACACTGGGGCCCAGCACGGAAAGGAACCCGGCCAGCACCACCAGATCGATGTTGTGGCTTTTCAGCGTTTCCAGCAGGGCCGCGTCAAAGGCCTCACTGTTCTCGTAATCCTTGCGGCGGACCACAACGCCCTCCACACCGGCCTTTGCGGCCCGCTCCAGCGCATAGACACCGGGCTTGGAGGCCACGACCAGCGTGATCTTCCCGTTGGGGTTCTCGCCCCGGGCTTCGCTGTCCAGCAGGGCCTGCAGATTGGTGCCGCCGCCGGAAACCAACACAGCTACGTTCAGCACAGTTCCACACCGTCCCCTTCAGCGATGACACCCAGCTTGTAAGCCTCGGGCTCGCCGTTGGCGTGGAGGATCTCCAGCGCCTTGTCGGCCTGTGCGGCAGGAACGGTGAGCACCATGCCAACGCCCATGTTGAAGGTGTTGAACATATCGTGCTCGGAGATGTGGCCGGTCTCCTGCATCAGGTGGAAGAGGGCAGGAATGCGGACATCCTCCTTCTTGATGCGGGCGCAGCAGCCCTTTTTCAGGCTGCGGGGGATGTTCTCATAGAAGCCGCCGCCGGTGATGTGGGAGATGCCCTTGACATCCACCTCTTCCAGCACCTTCAGCACCGGCTTGACGTAGATCTTGGTGGGAGCCAGCAGGGCATCGCCCAGGGTCTTGCCGCCCAGCTCGGCGGGGGTGGTGTGCAGAACATCGGGATCGTTGTCAATATCAAAGATCTTGCGCACCAGCGAGAAACCGTTGGAATGAACACCGGTGGAGGGCAGAGCGAGGATGACATCGCCAGCCTGCATGGTCTCGTTGTTCAGGATCTTTTCCTTGTCCACAACGCCCACGGTGAAACCGGCCAGATCGTACTCATCCTCCGGCATCATGCCCGGGTGCTCGGCAGTCTCACCGCCCACCAGGGAGCAATCAGCCTGCACGCAGCCCTCGGCCACGCCCTTGACGATCTCGGCGATCTTCTCAGGGATGTTGCGGCCGCAGGCGATGTAATCCAGGAACACCAGCGGCTTTGCACCGGCGCAGATAACATCGTTGACGCACATGGCCACGCAGTCGATGCCGATGGTGTCATGCTTGTCCATGATCATGGCGATCTTCAGCTTGGTGCCCACGCCGTCCGTGCCGGAGATCAGAACCGGGTGCTTGTAGCCGGTGCAGTCCAGCTCAAACAGACCGCCAAAGCCGCCCAGACCACCAATGCAGTGCTCGTTCATGGTGCGGGCAACATACTGCTTCATCAGTTCAACGGAGCGGTAGCCGGCAGTGATATCCACACCGGCGGCAGCATAGCTTTCAGAATAGCTCTTTTCCATGTTCTTACTCTCCTAACTTCTTCTCGTTTTTGGGACGGTCATTCAGGTGGCGTTCATGGATATCGGTGGAAAGCACCTCCTCCGGCTTCACGGCATACTCGCCGGTGAAACAGGCGGTGCAGAAACCGCATTTTGCGTTCTTGGCCAGCTGCACCACATGCTCGGTGGACAGGTAGCCCAGGGTGTCGGCCCCGATGATCTCATTGATCTGCTCCACATTGCGGCCCGTGGCCACCAGCAGCTTCTGGTCGGGGATGTCGGTGCCGAAGTAGCAGGGGTATTTGAACGGGGGGCCGAGACCCGGAAGTGGACTTCCTTTGCACCGGCATCCCGCAGCAGCTTGATGATGCGGGCGGAGGTGGTGCCGCGCACGATGGAGTCATCCACCAGCACCACCCGCTTGCCCTTGACGGTGCTGGACACCACGTTCAGCTTGATGCGCACGCTGTTTTCGCGCTGCTTCTGGCTGCCCTGAATGAAGGTGCGGCCGATGTATTTATTCTTGATGAAGCCGATGCCGTAGGGGATGCCGCTCTCCTGCGAGTAGCCGAGCGCCGCATCCAGACCGGAATCCGGCACGCCGATGACCACATCGGCCTCCACGGGGTGCTCCTGTGCCAGGAACCGGCCTGCCTGCTTGCGGGCCTCGTGCACCGAGCTGCCCTCGATGATGCTGTCCGGGCGGGAGAAATAGATGAACTCGAACACGCACATCTGGGTGTCCGGGCGGCCGCAGTGATCCTTGATGCTCCGCAGCTCACCGGTCTTGGTGTCGGCAATGACGATCTCGCCGGGCTCCACGTCCCGCAGCAGGGTCGCGCCCGCAGCATCCAGCGCACAGCTCTCGCTGGCAAAGACGTAGCCGCCGCCGGGCAGGGTGCCGATGCACAGGGGGCGGTAGCCCCGGGGTCCCGGACCGCAATGAGCTTGGTGGCGGACATGAGCACCAGGCTGTAAGCGCCCTCCAGCACATCCATGGTCTTGCTGATGGCGATCTCGATGCTGCCCATCCGCAGGCGGTTGCGGGTAATGACGTAACTGATGACCTCGGTATCGGAGGAGCCGTGGAAGATGGCACCCTCGTTCTCCAGCTGACGGCGCAGCTCCAGGGCATTGGTCAGGTTGCCGTTGTGGCAGAGGGCCATGGTGCCCCGGCCATGCCGGACGATCATGGGCTGAGCGTTGGCCCGCACCCGGCTGCCGGCCGTGGCATAGCGGACATGGCCCGTTGCCATGTGGGCCGTGGGGTGGAAAGACTGCCCAGCACGGCGGGGGTGAACACCTCGTTCACCAGGCCGAGGTCGCGGTGGCCCTGGATGACACCGTCATCGTTGACCGCAATGCCGCAGCTCTCCTGCCCGCGGTGCTGCAGTGCATACAGGGCGGAGTAGGCGGCAGCAGCCACATCCTCGGTGCCCGCCCGGTCGTAAATGCCAAAAACGCCGCATTCCTCGTGCAGCGGATATGCAAAATCAGACATTGGTTCTCCTTACAACTCTTTCAGTTCGTTCTGCAGCTTTTCTTCCTTGGCCGCGATCTGCTGTGCCATGCTCACCCGCTCGGCCTCCAGCTTCCCGGCCAGTGTGTCATCGCTCAGGGCCAGGATCTCGGCAGCCAGCCAGGCGGCGTTCTTGGCCCCGTTCAGGGCCACGGTAGCCACCGGGATGCCGCTGGGCATCTGGACCGTGGCCAGCAGCGCGTCCAGACCGTCCATCGCGCCGCCCTTCATCGGGATACCGATGACAGGCAGGGTGGTGTTGGCGGCAAAGGCACCGGCCAGATGGGCTGCCATGCCCGCCGCGCACAGGATCACACCAAAGCCGTTGGCCCGGGCATTTTTGGCAAAATCCGCGGCCTCGGCCGGGGTGCGGTGGGCCGAAAGGATGTGTGCCTCAAAGGGGATGTCCAGCGCCTTCAGCTGGGCGCAGGCCCCCTTACCACCGGCCAGTCACTGTCCGAGCCCATGATCACTGCTACTTTCCGAATCATATCCGAACCTCTCTTTCTCTCTCTGCAAAAGAAAAAAGGCTGTGGTACCCCTGTACCACGGCCTTTATTTCTGCGTATGCTCTTCCAGCGCTTTGCACAAAGCTGCACGATGCCCCTGAACAGCACGAATGGTGTTCTGTTCTGTGAAGCCCGACAGCATCTTCATCTTTGAAGTTCCCCTTTTTGCTCTGCGCTTTTTTTCAGGCGGCACCCGGCATCCGCCGGGGTACCGTCCCTGTACTACATACAGTTTACGGCAAAAATTCCACTTTGCAAAGGCCCTTGGGGCAATTTCTCCCTTGTGTTCTCCCGCGTCAAAAAACTTTCAAAAGTTTTGTGCAGTTTCGACACCGTATTTCTTTTTAAGTATGACTTTTTTAGAAAATATAATAAAGTAAGTTTTATCTCACTGAGCAGGCCCCGCTCTGTACAGTCTCTCCGTCATTGCGTTGGCAGTAAGGGCGGTTCACCTTAGAAGATGATCTTCGCTGTTGTTGCCCTTGCTGCCCGGATGAGGTCGGCGGGTGCGCAGCACACCTGCGTACCAATGCGGCCACCGGAGACATAGACCTTTTCCTGAGCCAGCACGCTTTCATCAAACACGGTGGTGTACTGCTTTTTCATACCCACCGGGCTGCAGCCGCCGCGCACATAGCCGGTAACCTTATTGATATCGGCCACATGGATCATGGCTACGCTTTTTTCGCCCACGCTGCGGGCAGCGGCCTTCAGGTCAAGCTCTGCCGCCACCGGAATGACGAACACAAAGTAGTTTTTGCTGCTGCCCTGGGTCACCAGCGTCTTATATACGCAGGCCGGGTCCTCCCCATGCTGGCGGCCACGGTCACGCCGTCCACCGCCACGCCCTCCTCGTGGGCATATTCGTGGGCTGTATAGGGCACCTTGGCCCGTTCCAGGATGCGCATGGCATTCGTTTTTGCTTCTTTTCCCATTGATGATCGCTCCTTGTAAACTCCTTGCCCTCTCAGGCTGCCCCTATTCTACCACTTTCTTTCCTAAATTTCAAAATTTCTCTTGACTTCAGTTCCCTGAAGTGTTATCATAGGCCCATGCTTCAGGAAACTGAACTTCACGAAAATAAATCACGGCAATGGAGCCGGTCTCCTGTGCCGTTTGTGTGAGAAGGATAAGGAGACGACCACCATGATCATTGTACTGAAACAGGATGCCCCTGACGCACAGGTCCGCGAGTTCTGCCACGAGCTGCAGGATATGGGGCTGCAGATCAACGACTCCAAGGGCAGCGACACCCACATTCTGGGCCTGATCGGCGACACCAAGGCCATTGCCGAGAGCTGGGTGCTGGCCAACCCTGTGGTCGAGACCTGCCGCCGCGTGTCTGAGCCTTACAAGAAGGCCAACCGCAAGTTCCACCCCGACGACAGCGTGATCGATGTCAACGGCGTGAAGATCGGCGGCGGCAACTTCGCCGTCATCGCAGGCCCTTGCAGCATCGAGAGCGAGGAGCAGATCACCTATTGCGCCCAGCGCGTTAAGGATGCAGGCGCTTCCCTGCTACGCGGCGGCGCATTCAAGCCCCGCACTTCCCCCTACTCCTTCCAGGGAATGCGGAGCGAGGGCCTGGACCTGCTCAAGCTGGCCCGCCGCGCCACCGGCTCCCCCATCGTCACCGAGATCATGAACACCGAGCACCTGCCCCTGTTCGAGAATGTAGACCTCATCCAGGTGGGTGCCCGCAATATGCAGAACTTTGAGCTGCTCAAGGCCGTGGGCCGCCAGAAAAAGCCCGTGCTGCTCAAGCGCGGCCTGGCCAACACGCTGGAAGAATTTGTGATGAGCGCCGAGTACATCATGGCTGAGGGCAACGAGAACGTTATCCTCTGCGAGCGCGGCATCCGCACCTTTGAGACCAGTATGCGCAACACCCTGGACCTGGCCGGTGTGGTCATGCTCCACAAAATGACCCACCTGCCCGTGGTGGTGGACCCCAGCCACGCCTGCGGCCACGCCTGGATGGTGCCCCAGCTGGCCAAGGCCGCCGTGGCCGCCGGTGCCGACGGCCTGATGATCGAGGTGCACAACAACCCCGCCAAGGCCAAGTGCGATGGTGCCCAGAGCCTGACCCCCGACCAGTTCGATGAACTGATGGGCTTTATCACCAAAGAAGTCGAGTTCTTTGGCAAGAAGATGAACTGAGAATGGAACGACCCTCTCGGCACGCGGCAGCGCGTGACTGAGGGGGTTGTTTTCTTTTTGTCATCAAATATGGTATACTATGGTGTATTTTGAATTCACCCTTGAAACGAGGTATTTCTATGAAAGCTCATATTGCACGCAACCAGAATGCCGGCATCCCGCTGGCGCTGGGCTGGAATCTTTTTCTGCCGCCGACCGGGGCATCCTGGAAGGGATGGCCCCCGCTTTCGGGATGAAGCTGCAGCTGGTCTCCCCTGCCGATGCAGGCAGGACCGTGGCCCAGCTGCTGGGCGAGGTGGAGGTCAAGACCACCCGCACCCTGGTGCTGGAGCCGGGTGCTTATCCCCCGGCGCTGGTGCTGGCCAACTTCAAGGATAAGGATGTGGACACCCTGCTCGACCTGATGAAGCAGGCACAGGTGAACATCCCCCTCAAGGCCGTTGTGACCCCCACCAGCAAGAGCTGGGTGTTCGGTGACCTGCTGGCACATCTGCAGGAAGAGCACACCGCCTTTACCGCCGCAAAGGAGACCGCCAAAGCATGATGACCAAGCGTATTTTTTCTGCCCTGCTGGCGGCTGCGCTCAGCCTGAGCCTGCTGGCTGGCTGCGGCAGCACCTCCGGCTCCACCGCCTCCAGCGCCGCCGATGGCCCGCAGCGCTACTCCACCGTGTTCTATGATGTGTTCGACACCGTGACGCAGGTTATCGCCTACTGCGACAGCGAGGAAGAGTTCACCGCCCAGATGGACGCACTCCACGCCGACCTTGTGGAGTACAACCAGCTCTATGATATTTATAATGATTACGATGGCGTGACCAACATCAAGACCATCAACGACAATGCGGGCACTGCCCCGGTGACGGTGGATGACAAGATCCTCGGGATGCTGGAGCTGGCCCAGACCATGTACGACACCACCGGCGGCAAGCTGAACATTGCGCTGGGCAGTGTGCTGAACATCTGGCACAACTACCGCGAGGCCGCACTGGCCGATGACAACGACAGCAACAACCAGCTGCCCACGCAGGAAGAGCTGGATGCCGCCGCACAGCACTGCGATATCGCCAACCTCATCATTGATGAAGATGCCAAAACGGTCTATCTGGCCGACCCGGCCATGTCGCTGGACGTGGGCAGCGTGGGCAAGGGCTACGCCGTGGAGCAGGCCGCACAGGCCGCCGAAGCCCGGGGCCTGACCAGTGCCCTCATCAGCGTGGGCGGCAACCTGCGGGCCATCGGCACCAAGCCGGACGGCTCCCAGTGGGTAGGCGGCGTGGAAAACCCGTGGAACTCCTCCGAGGTCTACACCAACGGCAGCTCCACTGTAGCCGCCGTCAAGATGAGCGACCTTTCCCTTGTGACCAGCGGCGACTACCAGCGCTACTACGTTGTGGACGGTGTGCGCTACCACCACCTCATCGACCCGGCCACCCTCTGGCCCGCCGCCTACTTTGACGGCGTGAGCGTGCTGGCTCCGGACTCCGGTGTGGCCGACTGCCTGACCACCGGCCTGTTCTGCCTGCCTCTGGAAGAGGGCAGGCAGCTCGTGGAATCGTTGGACGGCGTGGAAGCCCTCTGGTGCACCACCGATGGCGAAGTGGTCACCTCCAGCGGGTGGAGCGAGCATACGAATTAAATAAGGAACGACCCTCTCGGTCATTGCTTCGCAATGCCACCTCTCCCGAAGGGCGAGGCTATGCTGCCTTTATCCCAGGCCAGCGATAGGCTCCCCCTTCGGGGAGCTGGCAAAGCCAACAGGCTTTGACTGAGAGGGTCGTTCTTTTACTTGATATCCAGTTCGGGCGGCACGTCGATCTGATCCGAGACGTACTTCCCGTTCTTTTTGCGCTGACGCACGCACTCGGTGAGCAGATACTCGATCTGCCCGTTCACCGAGCGGAAGTCATCCTCAGCCCACGCGGCAAGGGCATCGTAGAGCTTCGCATTCAGGCGCAGGGGGATCTGCTTTTTCGGCTCTGCCATCAGTACAGGCTGCCGCTGTTCACAATGGGCTGCGCGTCACGGTTGCCGCAGAGCACCACCAGCAGGTTGGAGACCATTGCCGCTTTGCGCTCATCGTCCAGTTCCACCACTTTGTTCTCACTCAGGCGATCCAGCGCCATCTCCACCATACCCACGGCACCGTCCACGATCATCTTACGGGCATCAATGATGGCGCTTGCCTGCTGGCGCTGCAGCATGACAGCCGCGATCTCGGGGGCGTAGGCCAGATAAGTGATGCGGGCTTCGATGATCTCGATCCCGGCAGAGGTGACGTTCTTCTGGATCTCGCCCTGGATGCGCTTTGCCACCACTTCCGAGGAGCCGCGCAGGCTGCCCTCATCGGCCACACCATCGCCGGTGGTGTCCACGTTGGGAGCCACATCGTAGGGGTAGATGCGCACCACGTTGCGCAGGGCGCTGTCACACTGCAGGGACAGGTATTCTTTGTAGTTGTCTACATTGAACACGGCCTTGGCGGTGTCGGTCACCCGCCAGATCACCGCAATGCCGATCTCCACCGGGTTGCCCAGGCAATCGTTGATCTTCTGGCGGGAGTTGTTCAGGGTCATCACCTTCAGGGAGATCTTCTTGCCGTCCTTCTCACGGTCAGCCTGCACCACAGGGCGCTGCTGAACATCACCGCTCTGGCTCAGGACCGTGCCCGCAGCGGGGTTGACCGCTGTGCAGAAGGGATTGACCCAGTAGAAGCCCTCCCCCTTCAGGGTGCCGATGTAATCACCGAACAGGGTCAGCACCAGCGCTTCCTCGGGCTTGAGGACTTTCAGGCCCGCGAACAGAAAAATACCGATGATGGCATAGATGACAGCGATCGCCAGCGGGATAAAACCCAGGAAGGTAGTATACAGCATTACAAAACCGATGCCGCCCACCACAACCGCAGCCACATAACCCAGCAGGGTCAGCAGAAGCATGGTCATGCCGTTCTTCTTGGTCTGTAAGATCTTCTCTTCCATAAAATGTCCCTCGTTTACAGGGTTTGGAAGTTTCTTTTTGATATCAAAATCATATCACATTGTATTTTGATTGTCAAGAACTTCCGATAAAACACAAAACCTCCCACTCGAATGAGCGGGAGGTTTTATTACGCACAGTTATAATTACCAGAACCAATACCGTTTCTTGACGGCGATATATACGATCAGGCAGACCACGGTCAGCGCACCGGCGGCGATGAAGAAGGTCCAGTTGATATTGGTGAAGCGCAGATTCTGGTTGGTCAGCAGGTAGCTGCCAGCCGTATCGGCGGTGATGGTGCCATCCTTGTAGCTGTTCAGGAACTGCCACTTTTCGCTGGCAGTGTTGTGCAGATACAGGCGGCTGTAAGCGGCGTTCTCACCGGTCAGGGTGATCTGCACCACGCAGGGCAGCGCGCCGCTTTCGCCCAGCTGGAAGCTCAGGCCGTTTTCATCGGGGGGCAAAGGTCAGGGCGGTGCTGAACCCGCCCTGGGTGCTCTTGATGCTGGTGCCATCGATCCGCAGGGTATAATCCTCGCCCAGCACGATCAGGCTGCGGCCCGTGGTGCGCAGGGCGCTCAGGATCTCGCCGGTGATGGCAGGGACGTCGCTCTGATAGAGGGACACTTCCTCCCCCCCTGCGGCGTTCTGGATGGCGGCAACGGTGGCATCGGTGGTGACGTTGTCCTCGGTGCCCTCACCGCTGGTATCGCTGCTGCTGCCGGAGGTGGAGGCGGTGCGGTTGACGATGACCGTGACCGAGGTGGAAGCGGTGCCGTTGGAGACCACCACGGAGGTGGCACCCGTGGCAACGCCGGTGATGACACCGGAACCGCTGACGGTGGCAATGCTCTTGTCCTGGCTCTTGAAGGTCAGGCTCTGGCTGGCGGAGGCCGGCGACACCTTGCCGGTGATGGTCTTGGAGGAGCCCGGCTTGAGCACCACATAGTTGGTGTTCAGGGAGATGGACTGGCTGGAGACGGTGCTGGTGTTGGCCGCAACCACCGTAACGGTGGCCGTGCAGCTCACGTTGCCGTCCGTGGCGGTGATGGTGGCCTTGCCGGGGGCAACGCCGGTCACCTTGCCAAAGTTGTTGACGGTGGCCACCTTCTCATTGGAAGAGCTCAGGCTGACGTTGATATAGTTGGCTGCCGAGGTGGGCAGCACTGCCAGCGAAAGGCTGGTGGTCTCGCCCACGGCAATGGTGCTGGATGCAAGGGTGATGTCCATTTCGGTGGCGATCATGCTGGCATCCGGCTGGGGGGGATGATGGTATAGGTGCAGCTCACCCCGCCGCAGGTGGCGGTGATGTTGGCCGTGCCCAGGCCCACAGCCTGCGCCACGCCCTCACTGTCCACCGAGACAACATTGGGGTTATCAGAGACATAGGTCACGCCGTTCTTGCTGGCGGCATTGGCGGGGTGGTCACCGGGGAGAGCTGCTGGGCCGTGCCCGCCAGCGGGGCGGCATCGTAGCTGCCGGTCTCGATGCTCTCGGCGGTAACTTTATCCCAGGGAAAGCTCACCTTGGGCAGCGTGAGGGCCAGCGGCGTGGTAACAGGGCCGGCAGCCGACGCAGGCAGGGCGGCGGCACAGGCCAGCACACCCAGCAAAGCCGCGCTGGCGGCCAGCTGTTTCGGGTTCAGTTTCATTCTTTCGTACCTCTTGGGCGTGGAATCGGCGGGCGCTTAGCGGAACAGCACGCCCAGGGCCTCCATCACATAGTCAAAGTAAGTCAGTTCATCGTACTCCACACGGGCGGTGACGCTCATGCCGTTGGAAAGATCCACCTTGTCGCCGCTGGTGCTCACGACATAGGTGTTGTCCGGCTTGATGGTCATCTTGTAGTAAGACCCGCTGGTGTTGGCGGTCACGTCACTGTCGATGGAGGTAACAGTGCCGGTCAGGGTGCCGTAGGAATACTCCGACAGGCCGGTGATGGCGATCTTGCAGGGGTCGCCCACGTTGATCAGCGGCCGGTCGTTGACGGTGACAGCCGCCACGATCTCAAGTTCACTGTTCTCGCTGGCCACGGTGGCCAGAGCGGAGCCTGCGCTGAGCACCATGCCCACCTTGTAGGGGGTGTCCATGTGGATGACACCGGAGGTGGGAGCGTAGATATAGTAATCGTTTGCGCCAGTGTTCAGGGCATCCAGCTGGGCCTCCATGTTGTGAATGTTGGCCTGCACGCTGGTCAGGTTGGCAGAAATAGACTGCAGGGTGGAGTAGTACAGGCTCTCCACCTCGCTCTGGTTCTGCTCCATCAAGGTCTTGATCTGCTCGTCGGTGTAACCGGCGGCCTGATAGGGCGAAGCGTCGAACGCCTTCTGGCTGACCTGGCTCTTGTAGCTCTCGTACTGGTAGTAATAGGGCTGATCGTCGATGTCGGTCTCGCTGAAGTAGTTCTTGTCGTCCTGAATGGACTTGAGCAGCTTTTCGTACTGGCTCTTCTGCTTTTTGTAGATGTCCAGCTGCTTCTGGTAGCTGTCCTGCTGGATGTCCAGATCGGTGCTCTTGATGTGGGCGATGAGGTCGCCCTCGGTGACATAGCTGCCCTCCGAGATGTTCAGCTCGGTGATGGAACCGGAGTAACTGGACATGATATAGGTCTTGTTGGCCGCCTGCACTGAGCCAGTGGACTGGCTGACGTAGGTGCGCTTGTTCTGGGTACTCCAGATCACCAGAAACACCATGAGGAAAGCCACCAGAAGAATGAGCGCGTAGCCAAAGGCCGGCAGCTTCTTCTCCATCATAATGCGGCGGTCCTGCAGGTCGGAAAGATTCTGAATGCGAGTGGTCATATTACTTCGTCTCCATAAAAACGTCCATGACACCGTTTTCGCTGTCCTGATTGACGTAGATGCTGTAGGTGGTGCCGGTCAGCTCGATCTCGTGCTCGTAGGCATAGATGTTCAGCTTCTGGCTGGCAAGGCTGCTGTGGTCCATGGGGCCGGTGAAGTGGGCGTACAGGCAGCCCTTCACCCGCAGCACAGCGTCCTGCTCGTAGCCCGGCTCCAGGCGGGGGATGAGCTGGTTGACCTGCATCATAAAATAGATCTGCGGCTCCGGGTTGGGGCCGGAGGTAAACTTGACGCACTGGATCACAGGGCCAACCGGCATGGCGCTGTGGCTCTTGATAAAGTTTTGCATCTGGGTCAGGATCACGCCCAGGTTGCCCAGCTCGCTGGCATCGATCTTGCGTGCCAGAACGTTGGTCAGCTTCAGGGTCTTGTTTTCTGCAACTTGGATCTCTCTCATAATAATGTCCACCTGTTTCTTTTTTGTTTGCAATAAGCAATTGTCTGGGGAAAATGGCAATTCAGGAACACGGCATCTGAAGATCAAACCTCTCCGTCATCATCGCTTCGCTTGATGCCACCTCCCCCCAATAGGGGGGCCTTGGCAGAAAGATTCATTTTTTCGCAAAAATCGCCTGCGGCTCCAAAGGCATCTTCTGCCGCAAGGCAAAACATCAGCAAAGCCGACCACAGTACAAGCCGGAAGGTTCAACCCTCCTTGCCCCGCTCCAATTCCTCTAAACGTTTCACAACAGTTTCGTGAATTTGCTCACACACCATTTCAAAATGTGCACTCACCCTGATTTCGGAAACGCAACACCTGCACGCCGTACTGTTCAAACACAGCACTGCGTTCCATATCATATTGCATTCCCTGTTCAGTATAATGCTGTGAGCCGTCAAGTTCAATAACCAATCTTGCCAAAGGGCAATAAAAATCCGCCACAAATGTACGAATTGCACTTTGTTTGTACATTTTCACTGGATATGTGCGCAAAAACGAATACCACAGCTTTTTCTCCATGGGTGTCATTTTATGACGCAGTTCCTGCACACGTTCACGCATCCGCGGGTCATAGGGCAGGTTGGTGATAGACATAAGCGACACCTCATTTTGCCTTGCGCCAGCAGGGCAGGCAGTAGCGAAGCGCTCACTCTCGAAAACGCAGCGCCATGCCAAGGGCTCCCCCCTACTAGGGGAGCTGCCGAGCGATAGCGACGGCTGAGAGGTTTGACCCCCTCAGGCCGGATTTTTCCCACACACAATTGCTTACCGCAACGCGATAAGCAACATAAAAATAAGGTGTGCCAGGAGGCACACGCCTCCTGGCACACCATAACGAGGCATTGTTGTCTGCCCCGCGCTAACAAGTAGGGCGGTGCAGTTTCCTCAACGCTTCATAATTTTAGACTAACTAGATTAGCCCCAGATCTCCAGAGAATTGCCATTCTTCTTGATGGTGTACTTGGGAGCGGGCTCAGTCTTGAACAGCTTCACATCGCCAGCGGTGTTCTTGACCTCGGTGCGGCCCAGGTTGTAGATAGCAGCAGCGGAGCCCAGGATCTGAGCAATGCCGTCGCCGATCTGGCCAGCCTTGAACTTGTCAGCGCCGACAACCTTGCCGAACATGGTGCCCAGGTCAGCCTTGGTAGCGTGGCCGCTGAAGACGTAGCCCAGAGTGTTCTGGATGGTGGAGGTGACGAAGTTGTTGCCGATCAGGGTAACAATGTTGGTGGAGAAAGCCTTAACGTTATCCAGGTTCCAGATAGGAGCGGTAACAGCGCCGATAGCGTCGATAAAGCTAGCGCCACCGTTGACGTAGGTCATTTCGTTCTCTGCGATAACAGAGTAGTTTGCAGGCATCATCATAATGAATTACTCCCTTCAAATGAATGAAAAAACTTATTTAGCGATCTTTTTCCGGCTGCGCATCCATCCAAAGATCATTTATGTAACCGAGTGCGCACTCGGCTGCAACGTAATAGGTCATTGCCTCGCCATCGTCGTCTTCTTCAACGACTGCCGCGGGGGCAACGGGTGCAGGCTCTTCCTTCTTGCGGCGGAAGATGCCCTGCTGCAGGTTCCAGAGCTCGTAATACTTGCCCTGCTTTGCCAGCAGCTCGTCATGGGTGCCGCGCTCCACGATCTCACCGTGATCCATGACCAGGATCAGGTCGCAATCACGGATGGTGGAAAGGCGGTGTGCCACGATCAGCATCGAACGGTCAGCCAGCTGGTTATAGATTATATCAAAGATGGTATTCTCTGTACCAAAGTCCAGGCTGGAGGTCGATTCATCAAAGATGTAAAGGCTCGAATCCTTCAGGAACGCACGGGCCAGTGCAATGCGCTGCTTCTCACCACCGGACAGGCCATTACCGGCTTCCTCCAGATAGGTGTTGTACTGCAGCGGCAGCTTGCGGATGAACTCGTGTGCGTCGGCCTTCTTGGCCGCCTCCCGCACCTGATCGAGGGTAGCCTCGGGGCGGGAGATGCGGATATTCTCGAAGATCGTCTTGCTGAACAGCTCAACGTTCTGCGGGACATAGGAAATGCAGCGGCGGACGGATGCATTGCTGTACTCGTCCAGATCGACACCATCCACACTGATGGTGCCGCTCTCCGGCTCGTAATACTTGAGCAGGAGCTTTGTGATGGTGGACTTGCCGGAACCCGAGGAACCAACCAGCGCCACCTTTTTTCCCCTGCGGGATGGTAAAGGAGATGTGGTTCAGTGCCGGGGTGCGGTTGCCATACCGGAAGGTGACATCCTTGAACTCAATGTCGCCCTCCATGCTCTCCATCTCGGTGTACTCGCGGTCATCGTCCTGCTCGGATTCATAATCCATGATCTCCGTCAGGCGCTTCATGGAGATGGAAGCTTCCTGAATGGACATCTGCATACTGATGAGCTCGCTCACCGGAGAAGTAAAGTAACCAGCCAAAGTGCTGTAAGCCATATAACCGCCCAGCGTCAGCTGGCCATTCAGCACCTGTGTGATGCCCACATAGGTGGTGACCATGCTCAACACGGTCGTGATCACACTGGAGATCAGGCTCTGGCCGGTGCTGATCTTGCTGGAACGCAGGCTGATCTTCAGGCTCTTGATGTATTCACGCTCAAGGGCCTCCAGCTCGCGATCCTCGCAGGCGTTGCACTTGATGGTCTCGATGCCGCGCAGGCTCTCGATCATCTGGCTGTTCAGAACGGCCGACTGCACCATCGTCTCTTCATTGATCCGCTTGTAGGGCTGCTTGAAGATGATGACGAGCAGCAGGCTCAGAACGGTGGTAAACAGGGTAATGGCGAACAGCGAGGAGTTCATCCGGAACAGGACAAAGCCTGTACCCACGGCCATCACAATGTCCATGACCACGCTCATTGCAATGCTGGTCAGCACCGATTTGATGGTGCTTGCATCGGAATAGCGGGTGGTGATCTCGCCGGTCTTACGGGATGCAAAGAACTTCATCGGCAGTTTGTACACATGCTCGAAGTAGCCCAGCATCAACGGGATATCGATTTTAATGGAAAGGAAGATCAGGATCCAATCTCTCACGGTCGAGAGCAGCGTGCTGGTCAGGTTGACCACACTGAACACGATAATGAGCGATACGAGCAGATTTTTCAGCCCATAAGGCAGCACCTCGTCCATGATCGCCTTATTAAAGACGGTGGACACGATGCCGATCAGTGTCAGGATCACTGAACTGAGAATAGCGTAAGCAAACAGCTTTTTTTGGGGAAGCAGCAGATCCATGTACCGCTTCAACATGTTGTTGCGTGCTGCCTTGGCTTCCTCTTTGCCCTCCACCTTATGCTTGCCGGTGCCGCCCTTGAACTCCGCTGTGGGGTTCAGCAGCAGCAGCACGCCGGTGAAGTTTTTATAGAACTCATCCAGGCTGATTTTTTTCAGTTCATTTGCAGGGTCGCCGATGACGACGTAATCCTTGCATTTGTACTTTTTGCTTGCATCAGCCTTGCGTTCTTCTTCCTGCACCACATGCTTGCGGCGGGCATCGTCCTCCTTGATGGTCGTCTTTTTTTGAAGATGACCACAAAGTGGGTCAGGCCCTGGTCGGTAATGACCTGCGCAATTGCGGGCAGTGTGAAATCGCTTAAAAAGTTTTCGCGGTCAACACGGACAGCCGCCGTGCTGAAGCCCAGCTCATTGGCTGCTTTCTGCAGGCCAACGAGGTTCGTGCCTTTCATGTCGGTTCCCATCATATCCCGCAGGCGGGTGATGGTGATTTCCTTTTTGTAATGGAGGCACACCATTGCGAGTGAAGCGGCCGCGCAGTCCGTAGAATCGTGCTGCCGCACATAGGTATAACGCATACGATGTTTCCTTTACAAGAGACCGACAACCAAAAGCAAACGATCTCTTTTTCAATGTACTGTGTCTATTTCAAAACTACGGCTTTTATTCTAGCACACCCGGTCTGTTTGCACAAGCCCCAGTTTGCTGTTGTTTTGACCGTAGGTCTGACAAATGAAAAAGGTTTTCTTTTTGCACTCCGATTTAACAGCGCATAGCCTTCTGCTTTGCCCTGCCCTGCGGAGAACCAGGGCAAAGCAGAAGTCCGCTGCTATCAAAAGAAGGGAGCGCCTACCCTTTGATCTGAGTCAATCACCACAGAACGTTTAAAAACTGTTCCAAGGTTTGGGTGTAGTATACCACAATCTGACAGCATCTTCAAGAGGACATTTTTAAGAAACCATTAATTTTGAAGATTTTGTGAAAAAAGTCTCAGATTGGTTACAACACCCGGTTAAAAAACGAGCGGCGAAGTTGCCCTCGCCGCCTAATGGCGCCTCTTGCCTGACTCGAACAGGCGACACCCTGATTAACAGTCAGGTGCTCTAACCGACTGAGCTAAAGAGGCACATCTTTCAAAACGCAATTCCGCAGCGCACAATTGACTGCGAGATGTATTATAACTCTTCCCGCTCCCTTTTGCAAGCCTTTTTGGGAAATTTGTGAAAAAAAGTTTTTCAAAAGGGCTGAACCCCCCAGTCGCCTGCGGCGACAGCCCCCGCTAATAGGGGGGCCCTTGGCATTGCGTAAAGCCCAACCTCTTTGCCAAGGCCGCCCCTATTAGGGGCGGTGGCATTGCGAAGCAATGACGGTGGGGTTTAGTCAAAAGCAGCCGCTGACGGTATTAAACCTCTCCGTCAAAACCTAACGGTTTTGACACCTCCCCTAGTAGGGGAGGCCTTGGCAGGAGATTCGTTTTTCGATTGATTCGCCTTCGGCTCCAAAATCATCATCTGCCGCAAGGGAAAGACTTTGCGCCAGCAGGGCAAACAGGAGCGAAGCGCCAGCCCCCGAAAACGCGACGGTATGCCAAGGGCTCCCCTACTAGGGGAGCTGTCGCGGCAAAGCCCGCGACTGAGAGGTTTTATGCAAAAGCAAAGCCTCTCCTTCGCCCTCTTTTTCTCCCCCACCTTCTGCTACACTGATATCTACCAGAAAGAAGGTGCCGCCCATCAAGACTGTGATCTACCTCGATGTCCTGCTGCTGACAAATTTTGCGCTCACGCTGCTGTTCCTGCTGGCGGCTGGGCTGCTGGCAGGGGTGGAGTGCCGGGCCGGGCGGCTGCTGTTGGGCGGGGGCAGCGGGGGCAGCTTCCTCGTTGGCCCTGCTGGCCCCGGAAGTGCCTGACACTGCCGCCCTCTTATATAAAGTGTCAACCGCTGCCCTCACGGTGGCCGCCGCCTACGGCTGGCCGGGGGGGAGCAGATGCTTTGCCCGGCTTGTGGGGTGGTTCTGCGCGGGAAATCTGCTGCTGGCGGGGCGTTGCTCCTGCCCGGGGCCCAGACCAACAACGGCTGCATCTACCTGCCCCTCTCGCCGGGGGCACTGCTGGCGGGCGCGGGCGGGGTGGTGCTGGCTGTGCAGGGGTGCTCCGCTTTCTGGGCCGGGGCGGCGGGCAGGTATTCCCCGCCCGGCTCACCGTGGCAGACACAGCACTGGATGTCCGGGCCTTCTGCGACACCGGCTTTTCGGTGCAGGAGCCGCTTTCGGGCCGGGCGGTGGTGCTGGTGCGGTTCGGTGCCGTGCAGAGCCGCCTGCCGCCCGCCCTGGGTACTTATCTGGAGCAGCACTTTGCCGGGGCCGCTCCCTGCCCGTCCCGGCGCTGGGGGTGCGCCTTGTTCCCTGCACCACCGTGGCCGGGCACTGTATCCTGCCGGCCGTCCCGGCCAGCCTGTGCTGCACCGCCTCCCCCCGCCGGGCAGGGCAGGGCCGAGCACCTCTATGCCGCCTTCGCCGACCTCCCCCGCCGCCTGATGGGTGGGATGTGCTGGTGGGGAGCGAAACCGTCAGCAGCCTGGCGCATGGGTAGGCTGCACTTCCATACAACCTCTCCCTGTTTCCGCCACTGGCGGCGGTCGTCGTTGCCTAACAGGTGAAAGGCAGAGCTTACGGCTCAACCCCCCAGTCGCCTGCGGCGACAGCCCCGCTATTAGGGGGCCCTTGGCATGGCGCAAAGCCTATCCTCTTTGCCAAGGCCGCCCCTACTAGGGGCGGTGGCATCCCGTAGGGATGACGGTGGGGTTTGACCCCAGCTGCTGCTTACGGCTCAGCCCCCCGCTAGTAAGGAGCCCTTGTCAAAACCAGAAACCTCTCCTCTTCGCGAGAGGGCTTCACAAAGGAGGAACCGCCCTTGCATCATCTGCTTTCACTTCTTTGCCGTCTTTATTGCTTTCTGCTGGCCCCTTCCGCCGCCCACTACATCAACGGCGGGCCCAGCCTGCCGCCGCCGCTGACACCGGAGCAGGAAAAGGCTCTGCTGATCCGGATGATGGCAGGGGATGCCGCCGCGCGCGATGACCTCATCACCCACAACCTGCGGCTGGTGGTCTACCTTGCCAAAAAGTACGAGAACAGCGGCGTGCCGCAGGAGGACATGATCTCCATTGGCACCATCGGGCTGATCAAGGCGGTGAACACTTTTACGCCCGCGCGGAACATCAAGCTGGCCACCTACGCCAGCCGATGCATCGGCAACGAGATCCTGATGTACCTGCGCAAAAGCTCCAACCGCCGGCAGGAGGCCAGCATCGACGAGCCCCTGAACACCGACGGCGACGGCAACGAGCTGCTGCTCTCGGACGTGCTTGGCAGCGATGAGAACCTTGTGGGCCTGCAATTGGAGCAGGCCGCCGAGCGCGCCACCCTCCGGCGTTCCGTGGAGCAGCTGGCTCCCCGGGAGCGGCAGATCATGGAACTGCGCTTCGGCCTTGTGGACGGCGTGGAGCACACCCAGAAGGAAGCCGCCGATGCCCTTGGCATCAGCCAGAGCTACATTTCCCGGTTGGAAAAGCGGATCATCCGTCAGCTGAAAGAGGTGCTGGAGCGGGAGTGACCCCACCGGCTCACCCTCTCAGGCGCTCCGCGCCAGCTCCCCCAAAGGGGGAGCCCATTGCAGCTCGCGGTCAACTCCTGTTGAAATGAGAAGATGCCAAAGGCTCTCCCTTTGGGAGAGCTGGCAAAGCCGTAAGGCTTTGACTGAGAGGGCTTTGCTGCTAACAATTCCCATGTATCTTCCCTGCCCTCTTACCCCATACTTCCGGTATCAACGTAACCGGAGGTTCGGGGGATGTACAACAAAGTGGAATTATGCGGGGTGGACACGGCCCAGCTGCCGGTGCTTTCCGAAGCGGAAAAGCGGCAGCTGCTCACCCGGGCGCGGGCAGGCGATGCCGCCGCCCGGCAGGCCATGATCGAGGGCAACCTGCGGCTTGTCCTGAGCGTGGTGCAGCGTTTTGCCCAGCGGGGCGAAAACCTCGACGACCTGTTTCAGGTGGGGTGCATCGGGCTCATCAAAGCCATCGACAACTTTGACCCTGCCCAGCCGGTGCGGTTTTCCACCTACGGCGTGCCCATGATCATCGGCGAGATCCGGCGCTTTTTGCGGGATAACAATGCCCTGCGGGTACGCCGCAGCCTGCGCGATGCCGCCTACAAGGCCATGCAGGCCCGCGAAACGCTGGAGAAGCAACTGGGCCGGGAACCCACCATGGACGAGATCGCCGGGGAGGCAGGCCTGTCCCGCCGGGAGGTGACCGCGGCACTGGAATCGGTGGTAGAGCCGGTGAGCCTGGAAGAGCCGGTGTATACCGACGGCGGCGATGCCATGTACCTCATCGACCAGGTGCGCGACCCGGACAGCGAGGACAGCTGGATCAGCGGGTTGGAGTTCCGGCAGACCGTGGCCGGGCTGACCCCGCGCGAAAAAAGCGGATCATGGAGCTGCGCTACCTCAAGGGCGAGACCCAGATGGAGGTGGCGCGGGAGATCGGCATCAGCCAGGCGCAGGTCTCCCGGCTGGAAAAGGCCGCGCTGGAGCAGTTCCGGCACAAATAAACAGGAGAGCGGCACAGGCCTCCCTGCACCGCTCTCCTACTTTTTTTTGTATTTTGCGCCTGGTCGCCGCCCCGCCCCGCAGATGGCGCTCGGCCTTGTTGCGGGCCAGCACGGCCTGCACCCGGGCAAACAGGGCCGCATCCACGGCCCGCAGGCGGGTGGATACGTCCTTGTGCACCGTTGATTTGCTGCACCCGAACGCCCGGGCGGCTGCCCGCACCGTGGCACTGTGCTCTGCAATGTACTCTCCCAGCAGCGCCGCCCGCTGCTCCGGCTCCACGTTCATCCGGTCACGCCTCCCCTGTTTGCGGTCTCCCTAAAAATATGAGCCATCGGCCGCCAATATGCCCGCCGGGGCTTGACATTTGGGCGCTGGCCGCTATACTGGGAGCTGGACATAAAAACAGGGGCGCTGAAAAGCTGAGATCCGCATCTGAGCGGAGTACCCTCGAACCTGATCCGGGTAATGCCGGCGTAGGTAGTTTGCGGAAAGGTCCACCCTCTTCACAAACGAAGCCCATGCGCCTGCCTTTTGTGCAGGTGCATTTGTTTTTGTGTACTATTATTTGAGAAGAGGAATCTCCCATGTCAAAAACCTATTCCAAGACCCGCATTCTTGTGGAGTGCGCCCTGATGATCGCCATTGGCACCGTGCTGAGCAACATCAAGTTCTTCACCCTGCCCAACGGCGGCAGCGTTACCCTGCTGAGTATGCTGCCCTTTGTGCTGGTCTCCTTCCGCCACGGCGTGAAGTGGGGCCTGTTCACCGGCTTTGTCAACGGCTGCCTGCAGATGCTGCTGGCCTTCTCGGCACCCCCGACCCCGACCTTCCTGTATTTCCTGGGTGAAGTCCTGCTGGACTACTTGGTGGCCTTTATGGCGCTGGGTACTGCCGAGTTCTTTGCCCGTCCCTTCAAGAACCGGATGGTCGGCGTGGCCGTGGGCACCTTTATGGCAGGCTTCCTGCGCTTTATGTGCAGCTTCCTGTCCGGTGTGCTGGTCTGGGGCAACCTGAACGAAGGCCTGTCTGCCTGGACTTACAGCCTGGTGTACAACGGCAGCTACATGCTGCCCGAGACCCTGCTGACCATGGTGGCCGCCGTTCTGCTCTGCCGTGTGGCTCCGCAGATCTTTGACCGCCAGCACGCAAAGGCCTGACCCATCTTCACTTTGTTCCGCGCCCTGCCCGGCTCTGTGCCCGGCAGGGCTTTTTTGTTATTGCAAACTTTTTCAAATTGGGTGTTGACAACCGCCCGCCCGGCTGGTATAATAACACACGTTGTAGGACACCAACCGAATATGTGGGGGATTAGCTCAGCTGGGAGCCCAAGCAGTGCGCTCACGCACCCCCACGACTGAACTTCATAAAACGTTTCTTGTTTGAGCATCTCTTTTCCAGAGGTTTCTACTTCTGGAAAATTATGGGGGATTAGCTCAGCTGGGAGAGCGCTTGCCTGGCAGGCAAGAGGTCAGCGGTTCGATCCCGCTATTCTCCACCAAAAAGCACTGTACTTCGTAGGAAGTACGGTGCTTTTCTTTTTTTTCCGGCAAAAGGATCAGGGGTGCACCGCTCGCCATGCAGGCGGGCCAGTGACACCCCCGATCTCAATCGAAACCGTTATCTGATTTAACGCTTGCAGTGTTTTCCGCGCCGCGCCAGCAGTAAGGCAAGCTGGGCGGCGAAACGGCAAGAGCGACTGGATGCCGTTAACAACGATTTGACGGCGTTGCGTCAATCTGGTAAAATCAAATTGACCGGAACTGCTGTTACCCCTCCTGCGTTGCCAAACACCCTAAGTTTTGAGGGCCACGCTATCGAGCAAATGGGAAAACGGCAGATCAGCCTTGCGCAGGCCAATGAAATTGCTGAACACGCCATTCTCGCAATCAGCCAGCGCAACGGTACACAGCACGCTTATTATTCTGGGGCATCTTTGGCGGCACGGGTGGATTTCATCGAAAGTGATGGTTTTTGTGCCGTCTTTGTAGTTGAATGTAATCAAAACTTTTTCATCATAGAGATAAACCGCGTTCACGAACGCGTTGATAAGCGTCTCCCTGTGGCTTTTCACGTTCGGGTCGAGCTTGCGAAACCGGGTCAGCCAGAACCGAACTTGATTTTCACTCAACCGAGGCCGAGCGATTTTTTCTTCGGCAATCCGAACTTCAAGTTCTTTCTGCTGGGCTTCCAGCTTTTCCAAACGCGACTTGGTGGAATTGGTCAGCACACCCGCTTGGATAGCGTTCAGCATATTCTCAATGCCGTTCTCTACCTCGCGCATCTGCTTTTCCAGCAAAGGGAGCGTGGTGTTTTCCTGATCCTGCAACTCCATGACTTCCGCAACGATGGCATCAATCACGGCATCGTCCTGAATCAGCTTCATGGTTTCAGCTATGACCAAATCTTCCAGCCACTCTTTACGGACGGTCTTTTTTCTTGCAGGTCTTGAAACGCTGCGCGGTGGCGCACTTATAATAATGATGAACGACCTTATTCCGACCCGTACCGCACTCGCCGAACATCATCGCGCCGCACATTCCGCAGAACAGCTTGGTGGTGAGCAAGTAATCGTCCTCGGCTTTGTGACGGGCAGGAGCGCGGCTGTTCTTCTTGATTTTTTGCTGCACTTCCTCAAACAAATCCTTGTCCACGATGGCCGGGATGCTGTCGGGCATTACAATGTCCTTGAAGTGGTTTTCTCCGATGTAACGTTTGTTCGTCAGCAACTTCTGAACACTGTTATAGGTGAACTTCTGGTTGCGGTTGGTGGTCACGCCACTGTCGTTCAGCCAGTTCATCAGCTCCTTCATGGTCGCGCCATCGTTGTACCGCTGAAAGGCTTCCACCACAAAGGGGGCTTTCAGTGGGTCATTTGAAAGAACTTTTCCTCGTCCACCTTGAAGCCAATGGGAATCGTGCCGCCGTTGTACTTGCCCTTCAGAACATTCTCGGTCATGCCACGCACGACCTTTTCAGAAAGTTCTGCGGAATAGTATTCAGCCATGCCGGTCAGCATACTCTTGACCATGATACCCGCAGGGCTGTCAGAGATAGGCTCCGTGGCAGATACCAGCTTGACATGATTCCTCTCTAACTGATACTCATAGTGGGCCGAATCATAGCGGTTTCGGGCAAAGCGGTCGAGTTTCCAGACCAGCACAATGTCAAACAACCGTTTCTCGCTGTCCTTGATCATCTGCTGGAAATCCGGGCGGTTGTCGGTTTTGGCGGAAAGGGCGCGGTCAATGTAGTGCTTGACCACGGTGATGCCGTTCTTTTCGGCATAAGCCGTACATTCACGAATCTGGCCTTCGATGGATTCCTCACGCTGGTTATCGCTGGAATAGCGGGCGTAAATCACGGCGGTCATGCAAACACCCCTTTCACTTCATTCTCCGCAGACGGCGCACAAGGTCGGATGCGCTGTACAGCACACGAGTCACTGACACCGCATCCTCGCCCACGATGTAGAACACCGAGTAGTTGTCCACCAGCATCTGCCGCAGCCCTTGGGTGCGCTCCGGCTCGCTTTCTACCAGCGCACAGCGTTCCGGCAGGATGTTCAGCGACTGGATGGCTTCTGCAATGCGGTTATACTGCCCCATGGCCGTGTCAGGTTCCAACAGGCGGTCAGCAATGTAGCTGTAAATCCGCTCCATATCACTGAGGCCTGCATGGGAAATTTTTACGTCATACTGCTTCATCTGTGCTGTTCCCTGAACTGTGCAAATGCGCTTGCGGCATCCACGGTATCACCGTTCTGAATCTCCTTGATGCCTACCTGCAAAGCCGCATGGAGCTGCTCATCGGTCATGGTGTCGGCGTTCAGCGCCGCAGGAGCTTTCGGCAGGGACAGCGAGAACGGAATGCCGCCCGTCAGCGTGATTTGGCGCAGGTACATATCAATAGCTGTTGCCATCGGGATGCCGAGCTGCTTCAGTACATCTTCGGCTTGCTGCTTGACAGTAGGGTTGACACGAAGATTCAGTGTCATCGTTTTTTCCATGGTTATCACCTCAAGGATTTATTGTAACGTATTTTGCGTTGCAAATCAACAACTTCAAACTTATAATTAAATTTCTCTATATTGCACAACATATTTATTGCAGAATTGTTCAAAGATCAAAATATCCACCCTGTTGCTGAAATGAAATCAAGCTAGTCATTCTTATTTTTCACGTATCGATTATCTTTTTTACCATTGTACCGAACAAAATCATCAGCGGAATCGCAAAGAGCAAACATAGGACATTTTTTAATTCAGCATTATCCGTTGAAAGCTGCATCAAAATCATAGAGAGCGGATACTTTTCTTTGCTCTGCAAAAATGTCATGGGTTGTTCCAAAAGATTCCAGCTCTCAGCGATAGAAAGGAATGCCGCAATCATAACATACGGTCGTACAATTGGAGCATAAATTTTCCTAAAAAGCACCCAGTTACTTGCGCCGTCACAAATTGCTGAATCGAACAGGCTACTGTCAATTCTTTTTGCTGCGAACCAAAAGAGTAAAATCATCCAAGGCTGGAAAGCCGTCATTATCAATAGCCCTTTCAGAGAATCCAACCATCCAATATTCATCAGAACCAGATATTGAGGGAGCATAAGTGCTTGCTGCGGCAAAAGCAAAAAAAAAGAAAACACAGGTCAAAAGAAAAAATGTCTGCACTTTCGGAGATGGGATTCTGGCAATCGCATAACCTGCAGGCAGTGCAATCACAATTTGAGAAAGCACTCCGACAATTGCAAGAATCGCGGTATTTTTTTATAGGCGCAAATGAATTCCATCAGAGAATCCATCTGCCACAAGTCATCTGGGTTTATATCAAATATCGGGAAAACAAGAAATACGCATGGCAGCACAAAAATCACAGCAGCTATCAAAGATAACATCCTATATGTAGCTTCTTTTCGTGGGTTCATCAGTTATTCCTCTTTTTTCTCTTGCCAAACACATTCCGATCAGCACAACGGCCCCAACAAAAAATCACAACCAAAACAGATGCCGCTTCCAGTCGTGCATAGTTCATATTCATAAAATTGTTTTGCAAAAGTGTTGAATGCTATATAGTTGCTCATTCGGATGACTTCCACCAATCAAATAGGCTTCACGGAAACATCGAAAGCTATTGTAAATCGTCAAGATTCCACAAATCAATAAAGAACTCTTTATGATTGGAAGCTTTATATACCAAAAACATTGTAAAGGGTTGACTCCATCCAGCATGGCGGCATCTATGATCTCAGATTCAATGGATTTCATAGCAACCATAAAAATTAAAATTGAGAATCCCAGCGTTTTCCATAATACAATTACAAGGAACACATAAAATGCAACTGGTGTTTCACCCCACTGGCTGGGAGACTTTTTGTAAGATGCTTGATGCGATTGTCACAACACAAGCTGCCGGAAGTATTGAAGGAACAAGGAAGAACAGACAAAGTTTTTCTTGTCGGAACTTTATATAAACTTCCGCAATGAAAATGCCAATAACCAAATTAACGGGTATAATAATAGCCCACAAATGAAACAGATTTCTAACGGCAAGTGAAAATGCCTCATTTTCAAAAAGATCCACATAATTTTGTATGCCGACAAAATCAGTTCCTGTTCCGAGAAAGAGACTTTTCCAAAAAGCAATCAAGATTGGAAACAAATAGCAAAAAAAATCCGGCAATAAGTGCCGGCAGAAGAAGGATATTGCTCTGAAGATTCTTTTTCATTTTATTCATCAAGGTACAATTTGAGCCGCGGAGTAAGTCGATCAACAAGCTCATCAAGGGTAATTTCATCATTCCAATACTGAACCATCGTTTCGCTTAGAAGATTTCCGCCATCCTCACTTTGATCAAGCTGCAAGGCACGGTACCAAATTGTGTGATATTGCGCTGCATTGATCTTGTCGCATATTGTTCCAAGCTGATCTAGCTGTGCATCAGTCAAATTTTCACCATACATCTCTTTTCGTTTTTCAATATCTTCTTGCCCTATTTTTTTCATGGGATGCATCATAGACACTGAATTGATATTGTGCTTCCATACATTTTTTAAGACATCCACGTCGGACAGGAAACATATCTTTATCTGCAAACGCCGAACTCGACTGGCATTCTTCACTAAGAAGATAAGCTAAAAGTGCTTTTACCTCTGCTGGATGCTCTGTGTTTCGATTTCCCATTGCGTAAGAACCGATCTCAGCAGTAACACCGCCTAGCTCATTGGGAATGGGAAGTGTTACGGTTTTGATTCCAAGAGCTGCACACTGCCGAAGAAGTCCCACCGTCATATAGCTTGGGTCAAGACTAGCAAAAGGTTCACCGTTGGCAAAATAATCTTGGACTACTTCTGGATTGAAACTGTCAAACAAACCATTTTGCATCTCATAAGAAATTTCACCCGTACGGAATTCTTTCTCATATGCTAATGTTTGCCGACAACTAGCTGTGTCCAAGTTAATAATGTGATTCTTGTAATCGATGATCGGCTGCGATAACGCGCTTGTCATGCTAAAGTCCGTCACAACCAGCATTGTTTCCTTATAGATGCGCAGCAGTTCATCCATCGTGGCCAGCAAGGCTTTTTGATGCGGCTTGCATATCAAATCCGCTGTCTTTCAGAACGCTTTCTGCACTTGTCAGAGTTGGAACTGAAAAGCACAAAGGTAAAATATACTGTTTTCCTTTTAGTTTTCCAGCATCTAAAAGAGGCATATAAAAATTCTCTGCTGTGAATTCGTTTGAATCCATTACATCGGTAAGATCGAGAAAAGCTCCATTCATCATACTCTTTTCAATATCTGGAAATAGATTAACATTCGTCAATCGGTTTCCTTCCATAATAAAAAAGGTCGGGACCCTTGCCTGAAAGGATTTCCGTATTTAGCTGATGAATCTCTGCCTCACGCTCTGCGGTATCACCCTCTTTGGGCGATACGAACTGTATTGTGATATTCGGGTTCTCTTTTTGATAATCTAGCAGTTTTTCATAGATAGGACAATGTGTATCAGGATTTGCATAGTGAGCGGTAAGGTAGACAGTTAAAGTGACTGGATTTGAGCTATCCTCTGCAACGGGCTTGGCTAAATCAGTTTCCTTCTTGGTAGATGCGCATCCTGTGAGAAGAACCAGCAGGCTTACTACAATAGCACCGATGAATATGCTAAATCGGTTATTTTGTCTATTGTCATACATGATTTCAGATTCTCCGACATCTAAAACTTTACTTCATACCAATACCAATGCGCCGCAATTCGTTCAGTATATTGTGTATTATCACCTTCTGATTCTGCCCACGACCATCCATTTCCACTTTTTACAAACTCAACCGGAACATCTTGAAAGCCATGTGGTTCATCATCTTCAGAATAGTAAAAGCCCTTATATGTAGTACTTCGGAACAAGCCCGAAGGAGCCTGTACAAAATTCCACCATATCATCTGCGTAATAATATACTTTCCATCCATTCCACTCTAGCGGTCCCATTGGATGTTCTTCTATCACTTTCCGCGCATAGTTTGTCAGCTCATCCTGATTTCGCAGTACATAAGACTGGATGGATTTTTTTGCTAAATGGCCGAACAATCAACGCCGTAGCTACAGCAATACACCCTAGTGCGGTCAAAAGTCCAATGCAAATTCTTTTCATGTTTTTCTCCAGTCAACTGAAAACATATCACGCTGTAAGAACTATGATATCGCAGACTTTACTTTAGCGTGTGTACAATATGCAGTGCCATATCAGCATTTTCTTTGTCCACAAACACCTCTGTGACATACCTTGGTTTTATGCCGAGAGTTCCAATTCTTGCTTGATCAAATGTGTTATGCCGATTGACATCTTTGGATTTGCAATAGAATTTAATTCCAGCTGCCGCCAACGCATCCGTGATGCGATTGCATTGGTAAGGGTCAGAAACTGTTGCAACTAGCGATTTGAAAAAATGCTCTAACATAAAAAGGCCTCCTATATACGTTCTAAAAGAAGTTCTTACAAATCCTTTTTAAAACAACGAAATTTAAGCCCGCTTTACTTGTAGCACAATCACGATTTTTTTTTTTTATTCAAAGAAACCACCACGGCAGTTCCAGCCACAGGTTATCCATAGCCTGTTCTTCCGTCTTTTGGCGCGGCCTTTCGTCAGGTGAAAGTATATCGCCGTGCCGATCAGTGGATGTTCCTCGCCATCGGTAAAGCCATAGCGGTACAGCAGATAGGTCTGCTCCCGCTGGGTCAGCCGTTTCAGGCCATCGTACAGTTCCCGGCGCGATTCCTGTTCCTCCATAATGCTCTGCGGCTGCATGGCGTAGGGGTCGGCTATGGCCTCGATGCGTCGTAGTTGTTCCTCTCCCGGCAGAACATCGTCCAGCGAAACGCGCTGGTAGCAGATACCATCCTTATCCTCCGTCACCATCCGCTGCTCAAAAGCAGTAAAGGCATCCCGAACCATGTCCATCATGGCATTGCGGATGGCAGGAGCCGCATAGGTCAGGAACTTCATGCCGCGCGCTGCATCGAACTTCGGCACAGCTTTCCATAAGCCCAGATTGCCTGCCTGTTTCAAATCGTCCGTGTCAAGGTTCAGGCCGGACTGTGCCAGATTCATGCTGCGGAAAAGGTCATTTGCCACCTTGCCGATAAAGGACTTGTTGTTGTCGATCAGGCTGTCCAGTGCGGCGGCATCGCCTTTCTGTGCCAGCGCACAAAGCCGTTCATTCGTCTGCTTCATGGGCGTTTTCCTGCTCTGCGGCAGACTGCAAGATTCCCAACAGACCGTTCCGCAGCTGTTCCAGTGCTTCCGGCGTGGCTCCTTCCATACCCGAAACACTGTCCAACATTGCATCTGTCAACTGCTCTGCCGTAATCGTTGGGTGCTGCACATCCTGCCCTTTGGTCAATTCGGTGAACATTTTCTCTGCCACTTTTTTGCTCATGGCTTCCTGTTCGGCGTAATGGCTCCCGATGTCCTTTTTGATTTCCTTGACCGCTGCCATGAAATACATCTCAATGTCATCAAGGTCGCCTTGGTATACTGGCTTTCTCCGAAGGCTGATGTCCTTTGCAGCCTTGGCTGCTTCCGGGGTCTTGACCTTCGTGCGAAGCAGATTGCTCAATGTCGAAAGCATGGCATTCTGTGCTGCGATACCAGACGCAAAAGTATCGTCAAAATACTGCGATATGCGGTAAGTAAGTTCTGCGAAGCGAGCGTTTTCCAGCAGCAGATTGACCACCTCTGTATTGACACGCCCTGTGTAGAGGTTCTTTGCAGCTTCTACGGACAAGCCCAGTTCGGCAATGTCGTAATTTTTGCGGTCGGGGATGTTGGTTTCTCCCAGCAGGAAATCCGTAGATACGTTGAACAGCCTTGCGATCTTCAGCACCTGCTCATGGGTCAGCGTCCCCTTTGCGCCGCTGATGAAGCGGCTGATGGTGCTCTTGGAGCAGCCGATCTCCTTGGCAAGTTCTGGTTGGCTGATGTTGTGCTCTTTCATCAAGTCCGCAAGACGGACGTTGGATGGTGCGGGCAGATATTCCTGTGCCATGTGGTCGGCCCTCCTTTTTGAGCTTTTTCCTCATTATAATACGCTCTGCCGTTTTGTTCAATATACGGCTACCTCTCCGCCCTTGCTGTTGCAGCCCTGCAACCAGTGAGGGCTTTTTTCTTTTTCCGTTGCAGTTCTGCCGCTTTTTCGCCTTTCCTCCAAAATTCTCCGTATATTCAGGCACAAGGCAAAAAACACCAGAGTTCCCACTTTGGGGTACTCTGGTGCAACACATAACACCGCCCCGCCCGGTGGCCGCAGGGTGCGCGGTTTTGTAGGCATCGAACCGCTTGTCCACCCCTGTCCGTAAAAAGTGCATTTTTTTCACGGAAGAAGTTCGTACAACCTGTACGGTCTGTACTTGTACGCACCTGTACAGAAAATTGAAGCAAATTAAGACGTGCTATCGTTTATATTTCACATTTCTGTACGCCGTACACAGACCGTACGGGTTATTTGAAGTCCGTACGCAATTTTTTCAGATGCGTACGGAGCAATCAAGTTCGCATTGTGCGAATTTGATCGTAGCTCTCCCGCAGGAGACGTTCCCCCTCGGAGAGTCCTCGAAGAGCCCACTACACTTTGCAGCCCATAGGGATGAAAGTGTTATAGTGGGTTATTACACTTCCGCAGAAGTGCATCTCCGTTCCCCGTCACCTCTCGATGAACCTTGAAAGGAGGGATGCCCTTTGGCAAGAAACGATGGCATTGACCGCACCAGTGTTCGAAATCTCGCCGTTTCGGACAAGGCCGTTGGCAACACTCAGCAGCACAACGAGCGCGAAAAGGACAGCTACCGGAACCCCGACATCATCCCCCAGCGCGCTGCATGGAACATCCACTTCAAAAAGCCAACCGCCAGCTACACCGACCTATTCTCCCAACTGGAAACCGCTGGCACGATTTCAACGCGCGGCTTGAAGCCGGATGCCACCCATTATTGCGAGCTGGTCTTTGATGTCAACTCTGCCTACTTTGACAACCATGGCGGCTACGAGTTCGCCAAGCAGTTCTATGAGGATGCCTACCAAGCTGCTGTGCAAATCGTGGGTGGTGAGCAGTATATCCTCTCGGCAGTCATGCACGCCGATGAGGTCAACCGTGCCATGACCGAAGCATTAGGCCGGGAGGTCTACCACTACCACCTTCATGTGGTCTATGTGCCCGTGGTTGAAAAGCAGATCCTCTGGTCGAAACGCTGCAAGGACAAGGCACTGGTCGGCACAGTCAAGGAGACCGTCATTCAGGTCAGCCGAAGCAAGAAGTGGGCATCAAGCCCCTGCTGGACGATGCCGGAAAGCCTGTGCTGCAAAAAGAACGGCAAACCAGTCCTGAAGAAGTCGTACAGCGTCCTGCAAGACGATTTCTTCAACTATATGCGCAATGCCGGGTATACGGATGGATGTAGAGCGCGGTGAGCAGCACCGAAGAACACTTAACTGTCACCCAGTTTAAAGTCCAAAGGGAGCAGGAACGGCTGGACGCCCTGACTACTCAAGCCAACCAGCAGGCGCAATCGCTTGCTAAAACCTGCCAGACTCTCTCCAAAAAGGAGAAAGAGACTTGCCGCCGTGCAGAAAAAGACCACTCTCACGAAAGAAGCCCTCATTCATGCACGTGATCTGGATTATATTGGCAAGCGCACCTTTCTCGGCAACTACTCGCTGACCGAGGAAGAATTCTCCAAGCTGAAAAAGCAGGCTGACCACGGCTATATGATGGACGTGGAGAACCGCCGCCTGAAAGAAGAACTTTCCACGGCCAAGAAGGAGGCCGTTCGCCGAATCCACTCACGGGTCAGGACGGGCTTTTTCAGCTCTTCTTCCAGAATGCTGGTGTTCAGGGCTTCCTTCCGGGCTTCCAGTTCGTCCAGCCGCTGCTTGGTGGTCGGGGTCAGGATGCCCTGTTCAACGGCTTCCAGAAGATTTGCCAGCCGCTTCTCTGTATCCCGGAGCTGGTCTTTCAGAACGGGCAGGCGGGTGTTCTCCTGCTGCTGGGCTTCCATGACCAAATCTATCAGCCGTTCGATAATTTCATCGCTGAAGATCACCTTAATGGCGGTGTCCACCACGAACCGTTCCAGCGGCTCCTTTGCGGATGGCTTTCAGGTCGCAGTGCGCCTTGCCGTGGCGTTTGGCGTTGCCGCACTTGTAGTAATAGTAGGTGTTTCCCATGTGGCTGGTGCCGCTTTCGCCACCCATCAGGGTGCCGCACTTGCCACAGAACAGCTTGGTGGTCAACAAATAGCTCACATCCTCTTTTGCAGGCCGACCATGGGCGATCCTGTTCTGCTCAAAACGCTGCTGCACCCGGTCAAACAGGTCCTGGTCAACAATGGCCGGAATGCCGCCCGGCGTCACAATGTCCTTTGTAGCGGTATTCGCCGATGTAGCGGCGGTTGCGGAAGATCTGGAAGAAGCTGTTCTTCACGAACGGCTTCCCGGTGCGGGTACGCAGGCCGCGCTCATTCAGGGATGCGGCAATCTTCTCAGCCGGTTCGCCGTCGGCGTACCGGCTGAAGATCTCCTGCACAATAGGAGCCGTCTCCGGGTCGATATGGTACAGCCTGTCCTCCTTGCCGATGGTGAAGCCCAGCGGCACCACACCGCCGTTGTACTTGCACTGGAGGGCATTTTCGCGCTCACCGCGCGCCACTTTCAGGGCGAGTTCGGCGGAATAGTATTCCGCCATGCCAATCAGCATACTCTCCACCATAATGCCTTCAGGCCCCTGTGAGATGGGTTCCATGACAGACACCAGATGGACACCGTTCTTTTCCAGCTGGTACTTGTAGTTCACGGCATCGAATCGGTTCCGGGCAAAGCGGTCCAGCTTCCAGACCAGAACTACGTCGAAGATTTTCTTTGCGCTGTCCTTAATCATCCGCTGGAAGTCCGGGCGGTCATCCGTTTTGGCAGAGTAGGCACGGTCAATGTAGGTGCCGACCACGGTGATGCCGTTCTTCTCGGCGTAGTCCTTGCAGTCGCGCAGCTGTCCTTCAATGGACGCTTCGCGCTGGCTGTCAGATGAATAGCGGGCGTAGATCACGGCGGTCATGGTTGCACCTCCTTGGCGCGTATTCGACTTGCCTTTATAGTATCGGGTCAAGCGCAGCTTGTCAACAATCTGCGAGCAGATTGAAATGTGAAAATTGCGAAACGCAGCGAAAAAGGTGAGAGCAAGAATCGTCCCGTGGCCACAAATTTTCAATTCTTGAAAATTCTTGCCCCTTTGGGACAGCTTCTTGTTGGGGCGTGCCCTGCCCCAAACCCTGCTGGAACGAGTACGGCAAACTTGAAGTTATCGCTTTACTTTTGTTGTATCTTAGCCAAAATACTTTCTATTACAAGTGTTACTGTTATAAGGGCTCCTACAAGGGTATAGTAGTTTAAGCCATACATCAATGGCAAAAGAGAAATAACTACCGTAATAATGGAAAGGACAAACAATGCTTTGAGAACACCTTTCTTCTTCAATGAAAACAATGAAAGTAAGAAGATGGCAACAGTAAGTGTGGCTGTAATAAGTGGAGCAAAATTTGCATAGCCAAACGGTGTAAGGCTAAAGTATGAGAATGTTTCTTTTACTCTTTCTGTTGGAGATGTTGCAAAAATACAAACTGCTCCCAAGGGTAATAATTCTAACACTATTGTTAAAGCTGGCAAAACCGCTAAGCAGACTTTCTTCATGTTGTATATCTCCTTTACAAATATCGATTTACTGGGCTAAGCCGAGTATACCACACTCCACCATGAAAGAACAGCCCGATATAGTGAAATTTTGCCATTTTTCTGCGTACGTGCGTACACAATCCGCAGGGATTCTAAGGGGCTTGACCCCTTAGCACACAGACTTTGGCACAAAGTCTAGTGTGTTACACCTTGTCAGAGGTGTACAGGCTCCCGGTACGCACGTACGCAGCGACTACCCCAAACGCGCCATATAGGGGGGACGACCAAGTTCACACAAAGCGAACTTGATTCCTCAAAAAGCAAAAGGCAGGATACCACCGTCATAGTGATACCCTGCCTTTGCTCGTTTAACGCTCTGTAGTCCTTCCGCAGAATTTCCGATAAACAAAAAACGTACCCGAACCCTTTTTCGTAAAGAATCGGGTTCGAGTACGAACTGTATGGTGGACGGTACAGGACTCGAACCTGTGACCTCCTGCACGTCAAGCAGATGCTCTACCAGCTGAGCTAACCGTCCAGATGTCGTATCGACTTGGATATATTACCACAGGTTTTTGCAAAATGCAAGCCCTTTTTGAAAATTCCATCATTTTTTATTTTTTGATGGACAAACCGGCGGGGTTTGCTCCTTGACGCCTGTTTTGAATGCGGCTATTATAATAAAGTACATTGCCAAAAACGACAAAGGGCGCTTTTGTATTCTCCGCAAAACGTCAATTTTTCAAAATGGGAGGCTTTTCATGAAAAAAAATCGCGCAGGCCATTGTCCGGCTGCGGAAAATGATCCTGATCCTCGCAGTTCTGCTCCTGATCCCCTCGGCGGTGGGAGCCATTGCCACCCGCATCAACTACGACATCCTCTCCTACCTGCCGCCGGAGCTGGACTCCCGGGTGGGCCAGCTCATTCTGGAAGACGACTATCAGCTCGCTTCCACCAGCATGATCACCGTGGAGGGCCTGCCCACCCATGAGCTGCTGGCCATGAAACAGGACATCGACGCCATCCCAGGCGTATTGCAGACGTTCTGGCTCAGCGATGTGGTAGACCCGGCCATCCCGGTGGAGATGCTGCCCGCCGATGTGCAGAAATTCCTGTTTGGCAAAAACGATTCCACCATCCTCATCGTCCGGCTGGGTGGTTCCAGCGTGAGCGAGGAGACCATGGAGGCCGTGGCGCAGATCAAAAAAGGTGCTGCGGCGGGACTGCTTCTTTGGCGGCATCAGCGTCATTTTCTACGATACCAAGGCGCTGGTCACCCAGGAAATGCCCCTCTACTTACTGTTTGGCGGCGGTGCCTGCCTGCTCATTCTGTTCCTGGCGTTGGAGAGCGCCATCACACCCTTTCTGTTCATGCTGGGGCTGCTCTTCCCGCTGGTGTACAACTTTGGCACCAACTTCTTCCTCAAGGATGTCTGCTTCATTACCGAGGCGCTGGCCGCCGTGCTGCAGCTGGGCGTGACCATGGACTTTTCCATTTTCCTGCTGCACCGCTATGAAGAGGAAAAAGAGCTGGCCTCCTCCAACGAGGAAGCCATGGTCAACGCCATCTGCAAGACGACCACCTCCATTTCCGCTTCCAGCCTGACCACCATTGCGGGCTTCCTGGCCCTGTGCGCCATGCAGCTGACGCTGGGCCGGGACATCGGCGTGGTCATGGCCAAGGGTGTGGCGCTGGGCGTGGTCTGCACCATCGTCATCCTGCCCGCCCTCATCCTCTTCTTTGACAAGTGGGTGGAAAAATACCGTCATCGCACGTTTATCCCCAAGCTCACCCGCCTGAGCTACTTTGTTTCGGGCCACCCGGTGGGGTGCTGATCGCGTCCATTGCCATTATCATTCCCTTTGCACTGGCTCAGGGCAGGACTTCTGTCTACTACGCCCTGTTTGATGCCCTGCCGCAGGATATGCCCGGCATTGTGGGCGTGAGCAAGCTGGGCGAGGATTTCGGCATGGTGACCAACCACTTCATCCTTGTCCATGACGACCTGCCCGCCTCCAAGGTCAGCGCCCTGTGCGATGACATCGGCGAGCTGGACGGCATCACCCAGGTGGTCAGTCTGGACGCCATCACCGGCCCAGGCTTCCCCACCGAGATTCTGCCGGACGGCATTCTGGAAATTTTGCAGAACGCCGGTTACAAACTGATCCTGGCCAACGGTGCCTACAAGGCCGGCTCCGACGCCGTGAACGCGCAGGTGGAGCAGATGATCGCCCTCGTCAAAGCGGCGGACCCGGAGGGCCTTGTTACCGGCGAGAGCGCCATGACGAAAGACCTGGTGGAAATTGCGGACAACGATTTTGCCAATGTCAACGTCTGGTCCATCCTGGCCGTGCTTGCCATCATCCTCATCTCGTTCCGCAGCCTGTCCATCCCGGTCATTCTGGTGGCCAGCATTGAGGCCGCCATTGCCATCAATCTTGGCATTCCCTACTTTACCGGAGCTTCGCTTCCGTTCATCGCCAGCATCATCCTGGGCACCATCCAGCTGGGTGCCACGGTGGACTACTCCATCCTCATGACCACCCGTTACCGGGAGGAGCGCGCCCTGGGCCGCACCCCGCGGGAGGCCGCCCAGCAGTCCCTGGAACACTGCAGCCAGAGCATCCTCACCAGCGGCCTGACGTTCTTTGCCGCCACATTCGGCGTGGCTGTCATCAGCCAGATCGAGCTGATGCGGAGCATCTGCCTGCTCATCTCCCGGGGCGCGCTCATCAGCACGGTGGTCATCCTTGTGGTGCTGCCTGCCGCCCTGATGCTGCTGGACGGCCTCATCCGCCGCACCACCCTAGGCTGGCTCCCGTCCGCTGCCCCTCAGATGTCTGAAAAGGAGTAAACCTGCCATGAAAAAAACACTTCGCTTTACCAGCGCGGCCCTGACGCTGGCGCTGGCTGCCGGGATGGCCCTGCCCGCCTTTGCCGCCGCCAAGCCCAGCTTCTCCAAAGACGAGACGGTGTACGCCGTCATGGCCCCGGACGGCTCTGTCACCAGTACCACGGTCAGCGCCCACCTCTACAACGCGGCCGGCCTCTCCGGCGTCACCGACCGCTCCACCCTGACCGATATCGTCAATACCGAGAGCGACGCCGCGTTCACCCAGAACGGCGACAGCCTGACCTGGGACACCACCGACACCGATGTCTACTATAAGGGCAACACCAGCCGTGCCCTGCCGGTTTCCGCCGCCGTGACCTACACCCTGGACGGTGAAACCGCCCCGCTGGAAAACCTGCTGGGCAAGAGCGGCCACCTGACCATCCGCATCGACCTGACCAACAACGAAACCGGCACCGTGACTGTCAACGGGGCCGAGCGCACCATTGTCACGCCGTTTATCACCGCCGTGGGTGTGGTGCTGGGGAAGACGCCTCCCATGTGACGCTGGAGCACGGCCTGCTGGAACGTGCCGCCAAATCCACGGTCGCCGCCTTTGTCACCCTGCCCGGCGTCCGTGGTGCCCTGAGCGGCCTGCTGCCGGACAGCTTCTCCGCCGCAGAGGACTATTTGCAGGACACCGTGACCGTGGAAGCCGACGTGGAAAACCTGTCCGCCCCGCAGATTTTGCTGGCCAGTGCCGCCAGTGCTGAGGCGCTGGGGCAGGACAACGTGTTTGACCTGAGCAGCATCCATTCCCTGACCGACGGCATCACCCAGCTGAACGACGCCATGCAGCAGCTGCTGAGCGGTGCTTCCCAGCTGGTAGACGGCGTGGCCCAGCTGGACAGTGGTGCGGCGGCACTGCTGGATGGTACCAGCCAGCTGAACAGTGGTCTGGACCAGCTGACCGAGGGCCTGGATACCCTGACTTCCAACAACGCGGCCCTGACCGCCGGTGCCCAGCAGGTGGCCGACGGGGTTCTGGATTCCGCCAGCAAAACCCTGATGGAGGGCGGCCTCATCGACACGCCCCTCACCTGGGACAATTACGCCGCTGTCATTGATGAAATTCTGACCCTGAACGATAAAACGCTGGAGGCCGGACGCAAAAAGATGGTGCGCACCATCTGGGAGCAGGCCCCACAGTTCAAGGCCAGCCAGCTGGACCTGGCCCTCTACCTCTCCGCCACCAAAACGGACAGTGATCTGGAAGCCGCGCTCCGGCTGATGCAGAGCTACAGCCCATCCATGTTCGTGGCCATGTTCCAGAAAGCTACCGACCCGGACGCCCGGCAGGTCATCCACGACGAGCTGGTGCTCCAGACCGCCCAGAGCCAGGACATTGCCGATGTCCGCGCCCTGAAAGACAATCTGGCGCAGATCCAGTTCTTTGTGTCCAGCGTGGGCCAGTACGCTGACGGTGTGGCCGCCGCGGCGGATGGTGCCCATGCCGCCAAGGACGGCAGCACCCAGCTGGTTGCCGGGGCACAGGCCCTGCTCAACGGTGCCAACCGGCTGGTGGACGGCACCCACCAGCTCCACAGCGGCCTGAACCAGTTCAACGAGGAGGGCATCTCCCAGCTGACCGGCGCGCTGGACACCGACCAGCTCCACGCCCTGAAAACAGTGTTGGATGCCATGATGGGCCGCATGGAGGAGTACACCAGTTTCTCCGGCGCTCCGGAGGGCGCTGTTTCCAGCATGAAGTTCCTCTACAAGACTGCCGAGAACGTGGAACCCGCAGCCTCTGTGATCCAGCAGGCTGCCCCTGCCGAGGCCGACAACTTCTTCGTCCGGCTCTGGAAAAAGTTTATCGCTCTGTTCCAGTTCTGATGTTCCCCAATCTTTCTTGATCAACATGCAAAAACGCCCCGTGCAGTGCACGAGGCGTTTTTTGAAAACATGGTGGGGGTTCCTCCCGCAAAGGTTTGAAGCAGATTGTTTGATCATAAACTATCCTGCCCGCCCAGGTGAAAAATTCCCCAGATCAGCGCGGACGCGCTGGGGGCCGTCAATTTTTGCAGGGCAGGTTGTCTTTCAGATCTTGGCCAGCACCCAGCGCACCGCCTGCCAGCACGGCGGCGCAATATCCCAGCGGGGCGTCTCAGCCGCCCAGATAGGCGCTGCGGACCCGCTCAGTGGTCAGCAGCTCGGCGCCGGTGCCCTCCATGACGACACGGCCCGTCTCCAGAACGTAGGCACGGTCGGCCACGGAAAGAGCCATCTGTGCGTTCTGCTCCACCAGCAGGATGGTCATGCCCTCCTTGTGGATGTTCTGGATGATGTCGAAGATCTCCTGCACCAGCAGGGGGGACAGGCCCATGGAGAGCTCATCCAGCATCAGCATGGAGGCATTGCTCATCAGGGCGCGGCCCATGGCCAGCATCTGCTGCTCGCCGCCGGACATGGTACCGGCCAGCTGCTTCCGGCGCTCTTTCAGGCGGGGGAACAGCTCAAAGACTTTCTCTTTGTTGGGGCCGATGGTGGAGGCAGGCTGGGTATAGCCGCCCATATCCAGGTTCTCCTCCACGGTCATGTGCAGGAACACATGGCGGCCCTCCGGCACATGGGCCAGGCCCGCCTCCACGATCTTGTGCGCGCGGACGCCCTTGATGCTCTTGCCCTTATACAGCACATCGCCGGTCTTGGGGTGCAGCAGACCCGAGACGGTCTTCAGGGTGGTGGATTTTCCGGCACCGTTGGCACCGATCAGGGTCACGATCTCGCCCTCGTGGACCTCGAACGAGACGCCTTTGACGGCGTGGATGTTGCCGTAATAAACGTTGATATTGTCTACTTTCAGCATCGTCTGTGCCATTGTTCAGCCCTCCTTTTTTGCCCAGGTAGGCCTCAATGACCTGCGGGTTGTTGCGGATCTCGTCCGGGGTACCCTTGGCGATGACGCGGCCAAAGTTCAGCACGGCGATGCCCTCGCAGATGCCCATGACCAGGCTCATGTCGTGCTCGATCAGCAGCACGGCAATGTTGAACTCGTCGCGGATGCGGCGGATGGTCTCGGTCAGCTCGGCCGTCTCAGAGGGGTTCATACCGGCAGCGGGCTCATCCAGCAGCAGCAGCTTCGGGCTGGTAGCCAGTGCACGCATGATCTCCAACCGGCGCTGCGCGCCGTAGGGCAGGCTGCCGGCCAGGGTATCGGCCAGGTCTGCCATGTGGAAGATATCCAGCAGCTCAAAGGCACGCTCGGTGCAGTGCTTTTCCTCTTTCCAGTAGTTGGGCAGGCGGATGAGGGAGGAAGCCAAATCGTACTTCATGGACTCATGCAGGCCCACCTTGATGTTGTCGATGACCGACAGCTCTTTGAACAGGCGGATGTTCTGGAACGTGCGGGCCACGCCCATCCGGTTGACCTGATAGGTCTTTTTGCCGGCCGTGGGCATTCCATCGATCAGGATGGAGCCGCGGGTGGGCTGGTAAACGTTGGTGAGCAGGTTGAAAACGGTGGTCTTGCCCGCGCCGTTGGGGCCGATCAGGCCGGTGATCTCGTTGCGGCCGATCATCAGGTTGAAGCCGTCCACGGCGGTCAGGCCGCCAAAATCGATGCCCAGCTCACGGACGTCCAGAATGGGTTTTTGTCCTTATCGCGGTCGGTCAGGAAGCCGCCGGAGGGCACACTGTGTAACTTGGTCTGGAACTCATTCATGGTCTGCACCCTCCTTTTCTTTCTTGCGGAACAGCTCGCCGTTCATTGCTTTCTCCACAACGCGGCTCATGGAGAAATCGTAGCTGCCCAGCAGGCCGCCCGGACGGAAGATCATCATAAGGATCAGCACCAGAGAGTAGACCACCATGCGGTAGCTCTCAAAGCTGCGGGTCGCCTCGGGCAGGATGGTCAGCACGGTAGCGGAGAGGATGGAGCCCAGCATGGAGCCCATGCCGCCCAGAACCACCATGACCAGGATCTCGATGGATTTCATAAAGCCGAACGTGGAGGGGTCCAGAACGCCCAGATAGCAGGCGTACAGGCCGCCCGCCAGGCCTGCAAAAGCGGCGGAGAACGCAAAGGCCATGACCTTGTAATAGGTGGTCTGGATGCCGCAGCTCTCAGCGGCGATCTCGTTATCGCGGATGGCGAGGACCGCGCGGCCGTGGCGGGACTTCATCATCGCATGGATGAGGAAGCAGGTGATGACCACGCAGAGGAAGACATTCGTGAAATTGGAGTACTTGGGGATGTTTTTCAGGCCCTTGGCACCGTAGAACAGCTTGAATCCCAGCACATCGTCGATGTTGTTCAGGGTGATGCGGATGATCTCACCAAAGCCCAGCGTCAGGATCGCCAGATAGTCGCCGGTCAGGCGCAGAGCCGGGATGCCGATGAGGACACCGAACAGGCCAGCCATCACGCAGGCCAGCACCAGGCCCAGCACAAAGGAGACGGGGCCGGGCAGCGGGCAGTACTTGGTGAACAGGGCGCAGGTGTAAGCACCCACGGCCATGAAACCGGCATGGCCCAGCGGCAGCTGGCCCAGGTAACCGGTGGCAACGTTCAGGGACACGGCCAGAATGATGTTGATGCCCACGGTCATCAGCACTTTGTTCTGGTAGGTAGAGAGCATGTTCCCGGTCATGTAGGAGAGGGCCAGGAACAAGAGCACCACCAGCACGGCGTTCATGAGGTAACGCACGGGCATTTTGAGGGTTTTACGATTCTTATTCATCTTTTCATTCCCTCCTTACACCTTTTCCTGCACCTGACGGCCGAGGAAGCCGGTGGGCTTGACCAGCAGCACAATGATCAGGATGGCAAACGTGACGGCGTCTTTCCAGGCAGAGAGGCCGATGGCGGAGACGAAGCATTCACACAGGCCGATGGCGATACCACCGATCATGGCGCCAGGGATGGAGCCGATGCCGCCCAACACGGCGGCGACGAATGCTTTCAGGCCCAGCATGGAACCCATGGTGGGAGTAGCCTGCGGGTAGGAGCAGCAGTACAGCACCGCACCGATGCCGGCCAGCGCGGAGCCGACGGCAAACGTGAACGAGATGGTGCTGTTGACGTTGATGCCCATGAGGCGGGCAGCATCCATATCCTCAGAGACGGCACGCATGGCCTTGCCAAGCTTGGTCTTCTGGACCAGGAACGTCAGGACCAGCATGGACAGCACGGTGACCACCAGCGTGATGATGGAGGTCAGGCCCAGCGGCACCTTGCCGATCATAAAGGTCTTGGCGGCGTAGTAAGACGGGATGACCTTTGCGCCGGAGCCCATGATCAGTTCCGCGGTGTACTCCAGGAAAAAGAGACGCCGATGGCGGTGATCAGCAGCGAGATGCGGGGCGCGCCGCGCAGCGGGGTGTAGGCAACTTTCTCGATCACGACGCCCAGCAGCGTGCAGGTGACGATGGTGGCGCACACGGCGGTGACAGGGCCGAGGCCCAGCTGGTTCATGACGAACCAGGACATGTAAGCGCCCACCATAATGACATCGCCATGGGCAAAGTTCAGCAGCAGGATGATGCCGTACACCATGCTGTAGCCCAGTGCGATCAGTGCATAGATGCTGCCCAGGGAAAGACCGTTGATCAGCTGACTAAAAACACTGTCATGGTTTGATTCCTTCCTTTCTTGATCCGGATAGAAATAATACAAAAATGCGGAGACGGTCGAAGCAAACCTCTACCGACGGTCTCCGCAAGTGGATCATTGAAAACTTTGCAGCTTTCCGGGCCGCGGCCCGAAGCGGCTTAGAACATCTCTTTCAGAACCGGCGCGCCATCGACATAGGTCAGGATCGCGGTGCTCTTGACGGGGTTGTTGTGCTCATCAAAGGTAAAGGTACCGGTGATGCCCTCGATGGTGCCATTCTTGATGCCATCGATCACAGCCTGCTTGTACTCATCGGTGCCTGCTTCCAGACCAGCGTCCTCAGCAGCCTGAATGCCGTAGCACAGGGTAACGGCCGCATCGTAGCCCAGAGGAGAGAAGCCGTTGGGATAGTCCTCGCCGTACTTCTCCTTGTAAGCGTTCTCAAAGTCGGGGTTGGAGCCCTTTGCGTAGTTGGCGCAGAAGTAGGTGTCCTTCAGCTGGTCGTTGGAAGCGTAGCCCTCCAGACCATCCCAGCCGTCGCCGCCGAGGAAGGGGACCGTCAGGCCGATGCTCTCGGCCTGAGACAGGATCTGGCCCACTTCCTGATAGTAGTTGGGGCAGAAGACAGTCTCGGGGCCCTTGCCCAGGATGGTGGTCAGCTGCGTCTTGTAATCCACGTCGCCGTCGGAGTAGCTCTCCTGATCGACGATGGTGCCTCCCTGTGCCTCGAACTCGTTGACGAAGTTCTCGGCCAGACCCTCGTTGTAGTCAGCGCCTTTCTTGTAGATGACGGCTGCCTTGGTGTAGCCCAGCTTCTGGTAAGCGTAGTCCGCCATCTTGATGCCCTGGAACGGGTCGGTAAAGGTGGCACGGAAGACATTCTCATACACGGTGTCGGTCTCGGCATCGTAGGTAACAGCCTCAGCGGTAGCGGAAGCAGTGACCATGGGCATGTTGTAGTCCTGGCTCTCAGCGGCAACGGCCAGAGTCGGGGTGGTGGTCACGTCGCCGATCAGACCAACGATCCCCTCATCCACCATCTTGGTGAAGCACTGGACAGCCTGAGTCGCGTCGCCCTGCTCGTCCATGGTGATGGACTCGATCATCTTGCCATTGATGCCGCCGTTGGCGTTGACCTGATCCAGATACAGGTTCGCGCCGTTGGTAACAGCCAGACCGTAAACGGAAACATCGCCGGTCATGGGGCCCATGACGCCGACCTTGATGGTATCACCGGAAGCAGCGGCCGTGGAGCCAGCAGTGCTTGCAGCGGTGGAAGCAGCGGTGCTGCTGGAAGAGCCGCCGCAGGCGGTCAGGGCCAGAGCAGCAGCGGAAACACCAGCGGCAGCCAGAAAGCTACGGCGAGAGATCATCTTTTTCATAATCGTATATCCTCCTTGAATTGGAAGTTTTTCGTGTAAAAGTATGAAGCAGAGTGGCTTCCCTCAAAGCTCCTCTGCCTCGATAGGCCTATTATAGACCCTCGCCGCAAAGTGTGCAATTCACAAACCGTCCATAGTTTTTGGGGCATTTTCAGGCATTTTCTTCTATTTTAAACAAAACGAATGCATTGTTTTTGTTCACTTTTTCAAGTTATTCATCTCGTACAAGCACGAAATGAAAGTGCTTCACCCATAACAAAAAAGTTACACAGCTCCCGCAGGCTCGTTAAGTTTCTATCAACTAACATCTTCTCAGCCCCTTGCATACAGGCCGGAAACGTGATAGGATAAAGGTGGTTAGTTAGCGTATACTATCCAATAATGCTGAGAACGTATTCAGGAGGGCAACTCTTATGAACTATCTGGAAATTGAATCCGTCATCGGCCGCGAGATCCTGGACTCCCGCGGAAACCCCACCGTTGAGGCTGAGATCACTCTGGCCGACGGCACTGTTGCACGCGGCTGCGCCCGTCCGGTGCTTCCACCGGCGAGTTTGAGGCGCTGGAGCTCCGCGACGGCGACAAGAGCCGCTACCTGGGCAAGGGCGTGACCAAGGCTGTGGAGAACATCAATACCGTCATTGCTGACGCTGTGGTGGGCCTGGACGCTTCCGACATCTACGCGGTGGACGCCGCCATGCTGAAAGCCGACGGCACCAAGGATAAATCCAACCTGGGCGCAAACGCCATCCTGGCTGTTTCCATTGCAGCCTGCCGCGCTGCCGCCACCTCGCTGGACATGCCCCTGTACCGCTTCCTGGGCGGCGTGAACGGCAACCGCCTGCCCGTCCCCATGATGAACATTCTGAACGGCGGCGCGCACGCCACCAACACCGTGGATACTCAGGAGTTCATGATCATGCCCGTGGGTGCTCCCTCCTTTAAAGAGGGCCTGCGCTGGTGCGCTGAGGTCTTCCATGCTCTGGCTTCCATCCTGAAAGCCAAGGGTCTGGCTACCTCCGTCGGCGATGAGGGCGGCTTTGCGCCCAACCTGTCCAGCGATGAGGAGACCATCGAGACCATTCTGGCCGCCATTGAGAAAGCCGGCTATGTGCCCGGCAAGGACTTCATGCTGGCCATGGACGCCGCTTCCTCCGAGTGGAAGAGCCCCAAGGGCAAGGGCTTCTACAAGCTGCCCAAGGCTGGCACTGAGTACACTTCCAGCGAGCTGATCGCGCACTGGAAGAAACTGGTTGAGAAGTACCCCATCATCTCCATTGAGGACGGCCTGGATGAAGAGGACTGTGAGGGCTGGCAGGAGATGACCCGCGAGCTGGGCGGCAAGGTCCAGCTGGTGGGCGACGACCTGTTCGTCACCAACTCCGAGCGTCTGGCCAAGGGCATCGAGCTTGGCTGCGCCAACGCCATCCTCGTCAAGGTGAACCAGATCGGCTCCGTTTCCGAGACGCTGGAGGCCATCAAGATGGCACACAAGGCCGGTTATACCGCTATTTCCTCCCACCGTTCCGGTGAGACCGAGGATACCACCATTGCCGACCTGGCAGTGGCACTGAACACCTGTCAGATCAAGACCGGTGCTCCCAGCAGAACCGAGCGTGTGGCAAAATACAACCAGTTGCTCCGCATTGAAGAGCACCTGGGTGCCAGCGCTGTTTACCCCGGCATGGGCGCGTTCAACGTCAAGCGCTGAAACACAAGCCATCCATTTTCTTTCCTTTCTTTTCCAGTGAAACCCATAAATCCAACCCCTGGCAAAAACACCCGGCACCGCAGTTCACGGTGCCGGGTGTTTTTGATGCATTCAGGTACTGAACAGGAAACGCTTCCCGCAAAGCTTACAGAGCGAAGTAACGCTTTGCGTTGTCGAAGCAGATCCCCTTGACGATCTTCTCCAGAGCTTTCTCGTCGTTGGGATACTCGCCGTTCTCGACCCACTCGCCGATCAGGTTGCACAGGATGCGGCGGAAGTAGTCGTGGCGGGTGTAGCTCAGGAAGCTGCGGCTGTCGGTCAGCATCCCAACAAAGTTGCCCAGCAGGCCCAGGTTTGCCAGGCTCTTCATCTGGTTCTCCATGCCGATCTTCTGATCGTTGAACCACCAGCCGGAACCGTGCTGGATCTTGCCAGGGATCTCATCGTTCTGGAAGCAGCCCAGAATGGTGCCGATCTGCTCGTTGTCGTACGGGTTCAGGCTGTAGATGATGGTCTTGGGGCACTCGTCGGTGTCGTTCAGAGCGCTCAGCAGAGAAGCGATCTGGCCGCCGCAGCTTGCGGTGTTGATCATATCAAAGCCGGTGTCGGGTCCCAGCAGAGCGTTCATCTTGCGGTTGACGCCGCGCAGGCAGTTGTAGTGGATCTGCATGGCAACGTTCAGGCGGTGATACTGCTTGCCCAGGTGGATGAGGATGTAGGTCTGGTACTTCTCAGCCTCTTCGGTCGTGCAGGCCTCGCCAGCCATGACTTTCTGGTAGATGGCGTTGACCTCTTCCTTGGAAGCTTCACGGTAAGGCACATAGTCCAGGCCGTGGTCAGAAGCGCGGCAGCCCATCTCCACGAAGAACTCGATGCGCTTGGTCAGAGCGTCGGTCACGCAGTCGATGCAGGCCAGCTTCTCCTTGCCCACAACAGCAGCCAGCTGCGCCATGTACTCTGCAAAGCCGGGCTTCTGGATGTTGACGGCCTTGTCAGGACGGAAAGACGGAGCCACAGTGAACTTGATGGTGGGGTCTTCCTTGATCTTCTTGTGCCACTCCAGGCTGTCGATGGGGTCATCGGTGGTGCCGATGAATGCCACGTTGCTCTGCTCGATCAGGCCGCGGACAGTCAGCTTGGGGTCGTGCTGCAGCTTGGCGTTGCACAGGTTCCAAACCTCCTCAGCGGTGTCGCCGTTCAGCACGCCGTCATAGCCGAAGAAGCGGTGCAGCTCCAGGTTGCACCAGTGGTACATCGGGTTGCCGATGGCCATGGGCAGAGCCTCTGCAAACTTCTGGAAGCGCTCGCGGTCGGGCTTATTGCCGGTAATGTACTCCTCAGGCACGCCACTGGAGCGCATCACGCGCCACTTATAATGGTCGCCAAAGTAGCTGCCGTCCGGGTTGCGGCCGCCCAGCCACACCTGAGTGATATTCTCAAAGCGGCGGTTCTCATAGATCTCGCGGGGAGGGATGTGGCAGTGGTAATCGCAGATGGGCATATCCTCAGCATAAGTATGGTACAGGTGCTGAGCGGTGGGGTTCTGGAGCATGAACTCCTGATCCATAAATGCTTTCATGTTCGAGTTCTCCTTTGGCTTGTATTCAAGGTAAAATCATACAAAAAATGTGCTTTCCTGCCCCCACAGGATCCCAGTGGGAGCGGATACATCCTTAGTATACCGAAAATCACGCATGTATACAACTGAAAATTTGACGAATTTTTAAAGCATTCCTTGTGAAAACCGCTGGAATTTATGAAAATGGCCTATTTTGGGGCAAAAATCCATCCTTACCCCCTTGACTTATTTGTATACAACAGCATAAAATAGGGGGAGTCGGGGGCCGCACCGTGGCGGCTCCGGTTTTGAGCAAAGCAACATAAAAAGGAGAACAGCAAAATGGAAACTTTGAATTACAAGGTTTTGGCAGAGACTGGTTACAACGGCTACGTCCTCAAGGATGCCCCGGTCAAGGTGATGCAGTTCGGTGAGGCAACTCCCTCCGCGCGTTCGTGGATTACTTTATTGATATCGCCAACGAGAAAGCCGGCTTCAACGGCAAGGTCAAGCTGGTGCAGCCCATTGCCAACTTCCCCCAGATGGCTGACTGGATCAACGAGCAGGAGGGCCTGTACACCCTGTACCTGCGCGGCAGTGAGAAAGGCCAGAAAGTGGACGCCAAGCGCGTGATCTCCTGCGTGTCCGACTGTGTCTGCCCTTATCAGGATGGCAAGTGGGCTGAGGTGCTGGAGCTGGCTCGCTCCGAGGATCTGGAGATCATCGTCTCCAACACCACCGAGGCCGGCATCGCTTACACCCAGGGCGACAGCGAGTTCGATCAGGTGCCCCCAACAGCTTCCCCGCAAAGCTGACCCGCGTGCTGTATGAGCGCTACAAGGCATACAACGGCGCTGCCGACAAGGGCCTGGTCATCCTCTCCTGCGAGCTGATCGACAACAACGGCAAAGAGCTGAAGAAGTGCTGCAACAACTACGCCAAGGACTGGAACCTGGACGCTGCTTTCATCGACTGGATGAACAACGCCAACACGTTCTGCTCCACTCTGGTGGACCGCATCGTCCCGGGCCGCATTCGTGACCCGAAAGAACTGGCTGCCCTGGAAGAGGCCAACGGCTACCACGATCAGGTGCTGGATGTCGGCGAGGTATTCGGCGTCTGGGTCATCGAGGGCCCCGCGGGCCTGGAGGACAAGCTCCCGTTCAAGAAAGCCGGCGTCAACGTCATGGTCGTGCCCGATGTCACTCCTTATAAGAAGCGCAAGGTCCGCATCCTGAACGGTGCCCACACCGGTTTTGTTCTGGGCGCTTACCTGGCTGGCTTTGATATCGTCCGTGACTGCATGCACAACGATACCGTCCGCGGCTTCATGAACAAGATGCTGCACGAGGAGATCATCCCCACCCTGCCTCTGGACAAGAAAGACCTGGAAGACTTTGCTTCCGCTGTGGAAGACCGCTTCAACAACCCGTTTGTCAACCACGAGCTGATGAGCATTTCCCTGAACTCCACCTCCAAGTGGAAAGCCCGCAACATGCCCTCTTTCCTGGCTTATATCGAGGAGCAGAAGCAGCTGCCCAAGTGCCTGACCATGTCTCTGGCAGCCTATATCGCATTCTATTCCAACGACATCCAGGAGCGCGCCGCCGACGGCCTGATCTGCAAGCGCCCGGCCGGCAACACCTATAAGATCCAGGATGACGCATGGGCTCTGGACTTCTACTATGCACACAAGGACGACACCGCAGCTCAGCTGGTGCACGCTGTCCTGTCCAACACCCAGATGTGGGATCAGGATCTGACCAAGATCGAGGGCCTCGAGGCCGCTGTCCTGGCTGATCTGGAGCTGATCCGCTCTCAGGGCGCTGAGGCTGCTTACAAGAGCTGCCTGTAATTCGACAGAATATTTTCCCCGCACATCAAAGGGCTGCTGCTTTGGGCAGCAGCCCTTTTGTGCTTTTGAGAGTACAAAGGAGAGTAATTATGCCGCAGGCAATCCATATCAGCCCCATCGACAACGTCGTTGTCGCGCTGCATCCCGTCGCCAAGGGCACTCTGGTGGAGGTGGACGGCCTTGCCGTCACCGCGCTGGAGGATATTCCCCAGGGCCACAAGATGGCCATTGCGCCCATCAAAAGCGGCGAAAACGTCATCAAATACGGCTTTCCCATCGGCCACGCCACGGCGGACGCCGAGCCGGGCACCTGGATGCACACCCACAATGTCCACACCAACCTTTCCGGTGAGGTGGAGTACAGCTACAACCCCGCCCCCGATCTGGCTCCCCTGCCCAAGGCGGCTCCGGAGACCTTTATGGGCTTCCGCCGCAAGGATGGCCGCGCCGCCATCCGCAACGAGATCTGGATCATTCCCACCGTCGGCTGTGTCAACGACATCGCCAAGAAGATGGTGGCCGACAACCAGGATCTGGTCACCGGCAGCATCGAGGGCCTGTATACCTTTACCCATCCGTTTGGCTGCAGCCAGACCGGCCATGATCATGCACAGACCCGCAAGCTGCTGGCGGCTCTGGTCCGCCACCCCAATGCCGCTGCCGTTCTGGTGCTGCATCTGGGCTGTGAGAACCTCCAGCATGACCAGTTCGTGGAAGAGCTGGGCGAGTACGACCACGACCGGGTCAAGTTCCTGACCTGCCAGGACGTGGACGACGAGTTCACCGCGGCCCGCGAGATCCTCAAGGAGCTGGCTGCTTATGCCGGTCAGTTCCAGCGCGAGCCCATTCCCGTCAGTGAGCTGGTGGTCGGCATGAAGTGCGGCGGCTCGGATGGCCTGTCCGGCATCACCGCCAACCCCACCATCGGCCGCTTCTCCGATATGATGGGCCAGCGCGGCGGTTCCACCGTCCTGACCGAGGTGCCGGAGATGTTCGGCGCCGAGGGCTTCCTGATGGATCGCTGCATCAACCACGACGTCTTCGTCAAGGCGGAGAAGATGATCAACGGCTTCAAGGAGTACTTCATCAGCCACAACGAGGTGGTTTACGACAACCCCTCCCCGGGCAACAAGCAGGGCGGCATCACCACCCTGGAGGACAAGAGCTGCGGCTGTGTCCAGAAGGGCGGCACCGCCCCCCATCATGGACGTCATCGGCTACGGCGACCCCGTCGTCACCAAGGGGCCTGAATATGCTCTACGGCCCCGGCAATGACCTGGTCTCCGCCACTGCCACGACCGCCGCAGGACACCTCATCCTCTTTTCCACTGGCCGCGGCACGCGCTCCGGCTCCCACCCTGAAGATCACCAACACCCCGCTGGCCGGGCTGGATCGATTCACCGGCGTCATCGCAGACGGCGAAAAGACCATCGACGAGGCCGCAAAAGACCTGCTGGATCTGGTCATCCGCGTTGCCAGCGGTGAGCAGACCAAGGCCGAGAAGCACGGCTTCCGCGAGATCTCCATCTTCAAGGACGGCGTCGTGCTCTAACTGCGATTCGCGTATTTTTAATACGTTGGCAACAGCCGCGAATCGCGTGTCACAAAACAGCCGCCTTTGAAAAGGGTCTGGGTGTATCTTTGGGCTGCTGTACGCACTTTTGCGATACGGCGGCCTTTTTTGTGCATGAAAACGGAAAGGAAGTGTTTTTATATGATGGGTGCAAATGGCGCAGTATTGTTTTCTCTGCTGATCTATGCAGTGCTGCTCTACGGTGCGGTGCGGCTGATCCATCCGCTACGATTGATTACTATTTTGAAAAAGCTGCCGGAATAGACCGAAAAACCAGAAACTGGAGATCTGGTCAGATCACCACGTACGTCACCGAGAACGGTGCAGCAGTACGTCATCACCGACCCCGCCGCCAAGACCAGCCTGACCATCACCCCCGAGCGCGGCGGCATGATCACCGGCTTCACCCTCGACGGCGACGAGTACATCTGGACCCGCCGCCCCAACTTCTCCGAGTGCAACCGCCCCCGCTTCGGCGTGCCGGTGCTCTTCCCCAGCTGCGGCAATCCCGACGGCGGCGTCCACAACTTTGAGGGCAAGGCCTACCCCATGGAGACCCATGGCTTCGCCGACCTGTGCGCTTGGGACGTGGAGAGCGTCGGCCCTGACGGTGTGACGCTGGCGCTGGAATCCACCCCGCTGACCAAGTTCCTCTATCCCTTCGACTTCACCCTGTTGGTGAACTACAACCTCGAGGGCAACAAGGCCACTATCAGCCTGACCGTCATCAACGAGGGCGACAAGCCGATGCCCTTCAGCTTCGGCTACCACCCCTACTTCATGGCTTCCGCTCTGGAGAACGTGGACTTCGACATTAAGTGCGCCACCTGCTCCGAGAACGCTAAGGGCGAGCAGCCCGCTGCTCGCAAGGCGGGCGCAGACAACACCATCCGCCTGCTGACCGGTGTTCAGTTCCCCATGACCTTCACCGTCAAGACCCGGCTGGGCGTCACCAGCCCGGAGGAATTCGAAGCCATCCTCGACCTCTACGACCGCTACCCCATCTGTGAGCTGACCGTCCACCCCCGGGTCATGCGCCAGCTCTACCGGGGCGAGGCCGACCGCGCCGCTTTTGCAAAATATCTGCCCCACTGCCGGATGCCCGTCTGCTACAACGGCGACATCACCACACCGGCCCAGCTGAAAGCACTGGAAGCGGAGTTCCCGAACCTCTCCGGCATCATGGTGGGGCG
>VOFC01006643.1_pt1 | contig 74252 bp, 91 predicted proteins | sample 5384161 | NCBI WGS metagenome assembly VOFC01 (sample SAMN12384722, study PRJNA508395) | human gut metagenome | isolation source: healthy gut B | host: Homo sapiens | reverse complement strand
CCAGCTCGCGTGCCGCTTTAATTGGCGAACAGCCAAACCCTTGGGACCGAATTCAGCCCCAGGATGCGACGAGCCGACATCGAGGTGCCAAACCTCCCCGTCGCTGTGGACGCTTGGGGGAGATCAGCCTGTTATCCCCAGGGTAGCTTTTTATCCGTTGAGCGATGGCATTTCCACTCACATACCACCGGATCACTAACTCCAACTTTCGTTACTGCTCCACCCGTCGGTGTCGCAGTTAGGCTCGTTTATGCGTTTACACTCATTGCACGATTTCCGTCCGTGCTGAACGAACCTTTGAGCGCCTCCGTTACCTTTTTGGGAGGCGACCGCCCCAGTCAAACTGCCCGCCTAACAGTGTCCCCCCGACCGGATTCACGGCCGCAGGTTAGAAACCCAGCAGTACAAGAGTGGTATCCCAACAGCGACTCCATACAAGCTGACGCCTGTATTTCTCAGTCTCCCACCTATCCTGTACATGTACTACCGAATTTCAGTATTAAGCTGCAGTAAAGCTCCATGGGGTCTTTCCGTCTAGTTGCGGGTAACTGGCATCTTCACCGGTACTACAATTTCGCCGGGCGGGCTGTTGAGACAGTGCCCAAATCATTACGCCATTCGTGCGGGTCAGAACTTACCTGACAAGGAATTTCGCTACCTTAGGACCGTTATAGTTACGGCCGCCGTTTACCGGGGCTTAAATTCAATGCTTCGTTGCCTGACATCTCCTCTTAACCTTCCGGCACCGGGCAGGCGTCAGCCCATATACGTCATCTTTCGATTTAGCATAGACCTGTGTTTTTGGTAAACAGTTGCTTGGGCCATTTCTCTGCGACCCCCCGTAGGGGGCTCCCCCTTCTCCCGAAGTTACGGGGTCAATTTGCCTAGTTCCTTAACAACCCTTCTCCCGTTGGCCTTAGGATTCTCTCCTCATCTACCTGTGTCGGTTTGCGGTACGGGCACCTTAGCATACCTCAGAGCTTTTCTCGCCTCCGAACATCGCGGACTTCGCTACTCTAATTTCGCTCCCTTTCGCCCGGGTCAACCAACGCCCGGGTTCCGCTATTTCAGAAGTGTCCCTCTGTTTAAGTTTCGGTGGTTACGGAATTTCTACCGTATGTGCATCGCCTACGCCTCTCGGCCTGAGCTTAGCTCCCGACTTACCTTGGGCGGACGAACCTTCCCCAAGAAACCTTAGATTTTCGGCCATTATGATTCCCACATAATTCTCGCTACTCATTCCGGCATTCTCACTCGAGTACAGTCCACCAGTGCTTCCGCTCTGACTTCACCCCCATACTCGACGCTCCCCTACCCCCTGTACCTAAGTACAAGCCCAAGCTTCGGTTTCATGCTTAGCCCCGTTATATTTTCCGCGCAGAGTCACTCGACCAGTGAGCTATTACGCACTCTTTTTAATGAGTGGCTGCTTCTAAGCCAACATCCTGGTTGTTTTCGCAATTCCACATCGTTTTCCACTTAGCATGAATTTGGGACCTTAGCTGTGGGTCTGGGCTGTTTCCCTTTGACAACGAAACTTATCTCACGCTGTCTGACTGCTATGCATCAATTATCCGGCATTCAGAGTTTGATAGGTCTTGGTAACCTTATCGGCCCGCCACCATTCAGTGCTTTACCTCCGGTAATCTAACATAACGCTAGCCCTAAAGCTATTTCGGGGAGAACCAGCTATCTCCGAGTTCGATTGGAATTTCTCTGCTATCCACAAGTCATCCGCCACCATTGCAACGGGGTCGGTTCGGCCCTCCATGAGATTTTACTCTCACTTCAGCCTGCTCATGGATAGGTCACCCGGTTTCGGGTCTATGGCAACGAACTTAAACGCCCTATTCAGACTCGCTCTCGCTTCGCCTCCGGTACTCAATACCTTAAGCTTGCTCGTTACTATAAACTCGCCGGACCGTTCTACAAAAAGTACGTCATCACACTTTAACGTGCTTTGACTGCTTGTAAGCACAGGGTTTCAGGTTCTCTTTCACTCCCCTCCCGGGGTCCTTTTCACCTTTCCCTCACGGTACTGCTCCTCTCTCGGTAATCAGGTAGTATTTAGGCTTGGATGGTGGTCCACCCGGTTTCCCACGGGGTTTCACGTGTCCGCGGTACTCTGGATCCAGACTGCCAGTCTTCATTTTCAGATACAGGGCTCTCACCTTCTGTGGCCGGCTTTCCCACGCCGTTCTCCTTTAACTTCCTCTGGTCATGATGTCTGTCCGCAACCCCGAGAATAAAATCCTCCGGTTTGGCCTCCTCCGCGTTCGCTCGCCACTACTAGCGGAATCTCGGTTGATGTCTTTTCCCCGGCCCTACTTAGATGTTTCAGTTCAGGCCGTTCCCTTCGTACGCCTATTTGATTCAACGCACGATGCTCAAGTATTGCTTGAGCGGGTTCCCCATTCGGAAATCCACGGATATAACGGATATTTGCTCCTCCCGTGGCTTATCGCAGCTTGTCACGTCCTTCTTCGGCTCCTGATGCCAAGGCATTCCCCTTGCGCTCTTTTCAGCTTGACCTATCGAATCATTTGCTGATCCTCAAAGTTGAATTATGCAGGCAATTTAACAGGATTTTTTCTTAATTGTAATTGTTACCCATCTATACGATGTTCCACAATTAAAACTAAAAATACGTTCTTCTGTTCTTTCAAACAAAAGACCTCTCTGTTGCCTTGCTTATCACTTCTTCATTACATTGTTCAGTTTTCAAGGTTCGATCTTCCAACTGCTTTTTGCAGCCAGATTTGAAGATCTGTCTTACGCCAGTCTTCAAATCCAACAACAACTGTTGTTTCTGTATCTCGTCCTCCGGACGAGATACGATTATACCTCGCGTTACACGCTCGGTGTAATCTGTTGGTGGGCCCGAGTGGGCTCGAACCACCGACCTTACGATTATCAGTCGTACGCTCTATTATCAGTCGTACGCTCTCAGCCAGCTGCAGCTACGGGCTCTGCTATTTTGGACGATTGGCTTTAAAAAGCGTGGTGGAGATAGTCGGGATCGAACCGGCGACCTCCTGCTACAACGATCCTTCCGCTGCGCTTTCGCGCCGCGCCCGACCGCTTTCGCAGTCGGTCAGCACCCTGACCTTAGGAACTCTGCCGGTCTTTTGTTCCGACTTTTAGTTGAATTATCTTTTCAAAATTGGCTCGGTACCGACATGTCTCCTTAGAAAGGAGGTGATCCAGCCGCTCGTTCTCGAACGGCTACCTTGTTACGACTTCACCCCAATTATCGAACCCACCTTCGGCCGCGCCCTCCTTTTCAGGTTAGCCTACGGACTTCGGGTGTTCCCGACTCTCATGGTGTGACGGGCGGTGTGTACAAGGCCCGGGAACGTATTCACCGCGGCATGCTGATCCGCGATTACTAGCGATTCCGACTTCATGCAGGCGAGTTGCAGCCTACAATCCGAACTGGGACGGCTTTTGGGGGTTTGCTCTGCCTCGCGGCTTTGCTTCCCTCTGTTGACCGCCATTGTATTACGTGTGTAGCCCAGGATATAAGGGGCATGATGATTTGACGTCGTCCCCACCTTCCTCCGTTTTGTCAACGGCAGTCTCGCTAGAGTGCTCTTGCGTAGCAACTAACAATAGGGGTTGCGCTCGTTGCGGGACTTAACCCAACATCTCACGACACGAGCTGACGACAACCATGCACCACCTGTCTCTGCTTTCCCCGAAGGGCACCTAATGTATCTCTACTTCGTTAGCAGGATGTCAAACCCTGGTAAGGTTCTTCGCGTTGCTTCGAATTAAACCACATAATCCACCGCTTGTGCGGGCCCCCGTCAATTCCTTTGAGTTTCAACCTTGCGATCGTACTCCCCAGGTGGAATACTTATTGTGTTTACTGCGGCACGCAGGGGGTCAGTCCCCGCACACCTAGTATTCATCGTTTACAGTGTGGACTACCAGGGTATCTAATCCTGTTTGCTCCCCACACTTTCGCGCCTCACCGTCAGTTATCGTCCAGCAATCCGCCTTCGCCACTGGTGTTCCTCCTAATATCTACGCATTTCACCGCTACACTAGGAATTCCGATTGCCCCTCCGACACTCAAGATCTACAGTTTCAAATGCAGTTCATGGGTTGAGCCCATGGATTTCACATCTGACTTGCAGACCCGGCTGCACGCCCTTTACACCCAGTAAATCCGGACAACGCTTGCCACCTACGTATTACCGCGGCTGCTGGCACGTAGTTAGCCGTGGCTTATTCTAGAGGTACCGTCTTCTGCTCTTCCCTCTTAAAAGAAGTTTACAACCCGAAAGCCTTCTTCCTTCACGCGGCGTTGCTGGGTCAGGCTTGCGCCCATTGCCCAATATTCCCCACTGCTGCCTCCCGTAGGAGTCTGGGCCGTATCTCAGTCCCAATGTGGCCGTTCAACCTCTCAGTCCGGCTACTGATCGTCGCCTTGGTGGGCCGTTACCCCGCCAACTAGCTAATCAGACGCGAGGCCATCTTGAAGCGATAAATCTTTGGCATAAAGATCATGCGACCTCTATGCGTCATGCGGTATTAGCAGTCGTTTCCAACTGTTGTCCCCCTCTTCAAGGCAGGTTCCTCACGCGTTACTCACCCGTCCGCCACTTTCCTCTACTTCCGTTGGACGAATCCTCCTTCAGCAGATTCTCGTTCGACTTGCATGTGTTAAGCACGCCGCCAGCGTTCGTCCTGAGCCAGGATCAAACTCTCAATAAAATGGTATCTAAAAAGCCGAGGTCTGAGCTAAATCTTTATCGAGCTATTTGTCATAGCTTAAAACTTTTTATCCTTACGATTCAGACGTAATTGACTTAACCGTCTTCCTCGCAAACCACTGTACATATTGCACAGTTTTTCATCTGGTGCTTGTCAAAGTTTCGTTGTTTAATTTACAAGGTGCACGCTCCATTCGCGGAACAGGTGTTATCTTAGCACGCGGGTAGGCGTTTGTCAACAGTTAATTTTACTTTTTTTGACATTTTTCTTGTCTGCTCCTTTACAGGCAGCTCAAAAATTCAGTATTTTCAACGGTTTGCGGGCATTCTGTCAAGAACAGAATGCCCGCATTTTTCCGTATTCATTCATTTACGCCGCATTTCGGCCGATCAAGGCGTCATAGCGCATCAGCAAAAGCGCGACCTGCGCGCGGCTGATGGCCTGCGTCGGATACCAGACGCACTCTTTTTCGGTGATGAGCCCATTGTTCCACGCCCAGGTCACGGCATCCCTGCCGCTCTCCGATACTTTGGGCGCATAGGGGTAGTCGTCGAGCGTACCCGTGACCGAAGGCTCGCCCGCGAGGCGGTAGAGCACGATGATCGCCTGCTCGCAGGATAAAAAGCCGCTCGGGTCAAACGCCCCGCCGTTGCCGCCCATGAGTCCCTTGCCGACCATCCACTCGACATATTCATAATACCACTCGTCGCCCGCGAGGTCGCTGAACTCTGCGTCCTCCTCCGTCGGCGTGCCGCCGGCAAAGCGGTACACGATGACGGCGAACTGTGATCTCTCCACGCCATATTCCGGCTGGAAGAGATGCTGCGTGTCGTCGCCGCTCATCACGCCGGTGGAGACAACATAGTTGACCGCGTCGGCGTACCACGCGTCGGGCGCGACGTCGGTATAGGTGTAGGTCGTCTGCGGGCCGTCCGCCGTGACGGTGATGTCGACACCGCCGCTTTCATTGGCGGTCATCGTGCCAAGCTCCGCGCGCACGTCGTTTCCGGTGGTATTTGCATTGTCGAGCGCATCCGTCTGTGTGTTCTGCGGCTCATTCTGCTTGTCATCCTGCGATGTATCTTTGTTCCCGCAGCCCCGCACCACCAGTATAACAATGAGCACCAGCACGACGAGGATGGGGATGAGCAATTTCTTCTGCATGGTAGCTCCTCCTGTTCTGACGAACATTTTGATTCTGTAAAACATATTATTATATGTTAGCATACCACCGGAAGCGTTGCAAGGCTTTTCCCCATTGTTCACAAAACGTGCACATTCTATCGCGCTCACCTCTTCCTGCCCACGGCATAGAATGAAACGCAGGAGTTTTCCTGCCCCGAGCTTAAAAGGAGGGTATTTTCGATGAATCGTTTTCAGAATTCGTGCGGCTGTGCAGACCGCTGCCCGCCGCCCTGCCCCGCGCCGTTTCCTCCGCCGCCGTTCCCGCCTCAGTATGTGCTGGGCCCGACGGGGCCGCAGGGCGTGCAGGGCATTCAGGGTGTCCCCGGCCCGATCGGGCCGACGGGGCCGCAGGGTGTACAGGGTCTTCAAGGCGTCCCCGGTGCGCCGGGCGCCATTGGGCCTACCGGACCTCAAGGTCAGACGGGTGCCACAGGCGCCGCAGGCCCGCAGGGACCGCAGGGCATTCAAGGCGTAGCCGGAGCCGCCGGCGCGGTTGGCGCAACCGGACCGACAGGCCCCATCGGCCCACAGGGTATTGCGGGTGCAGCAGGCGCAGTCGGTCCTACCGGCGCAACGGGTCCCACAGGTCCGCAGGGGCCTCAAGGTGTTGAAGGAACGGCGGGCGCTGTTGGTCCTACCGGTCCCACAGGTCCTACGGGCCCGACTGGACCGAGCGATACGCGCGCGGCGGCAGCTGTTGCCGATGCGACAAGCGTAGAGGACGTCGTCGAGCAGTTCAACGCGCTGCTGGCAAATCTCCGCGCAGCGGGTCTCCTCTCGACCTGAGCAATAAGCGGTGCGGCGCAAGCCGCACCGTGATACATATATAAAAGGAGGAATCATCATTTCCTACCGCGTCTGCGTTTACGCCATCTGCAAAAACGAGTCGCAGTTTGTCGAGCGCTTCATGGACTCAATGTCCGAGGCCGACTACATCTGCGTGCTCGACACGGGGTCAACGGACGATACGGTCGAAAAACTCAGAGCCCGCGGCGCGCACGTCGAGCAGAAGGTTATTTCGCCGTGGCGCTTCGATGTCGCGCGCAGCGAATCGCTGAAGCTCATCCCAAAGGACGCCGATATTTGCTGCTGCATCGACCTCGACGAGCAGTTCCGGTCCGGCTGGCGCGAAAAGCTTGAGCGCGCGTGGCAGCCGGACACAACACGCGCCCGCTACCGCTACACGTGGAGCTTTCTGCCCGATGGGCGCGAGGGCTGTGTCTTCTGGACGGACAAAATTCACAAAAACGGCTGCTACCGCTGGGTAAATCCGGTGCACGAGGTTCTTCAATATCTGGGCGAGGGCGGCGAGCGCTTTGTCGACGCCGAGGGCGTGCAGCTCGACCACCACCCCGACCCGAGCAAATCGCGCGGGCAGTATCTTCCACTTTTAGAGCTTGCCGTGCGGGAGGACCCGCAAAACGACCGCAACCGCCACTATTTAGGCCGCGAGTACATGTTCCGTGGCGATTGGGCGCAGGCGGTCTCGACCCTGAAAGCGCACCTCGCGATGCCGCAGGCCGTGTGGCGCGACGAACGCTGCGCCTCGATGCGCTACATCGCGCGCTGTCTGCGTCGTTTGGAGCGCGAGGACGAAGCCGCGCTCTGGCTGCACCGCGCCATCGCGGAAGCGCCGCACCTGCGCGAGCCGTATCTGGAGTTTGCCGACCTGCTTTATCAGCAAAAGGACTGGTGCGGCGTCATTTTTATGGTAAACTGCGCGCTCGCGATCACCGAGCGGCCGCGCACCTATATCTGCGAGCCGTTCGCGTGGGGCAGCTTCCCCTACGATCTGCTGAGCATCGCGTACTTTCACCTTTCGCAGTGGGAAAGCGCGCTGAAAAACGCGGAAAAAGCGTTTGCGCTTGCACCGGACGATGCGCGTTTGCAGGAAAACTGCGCACTGCTCAGGGCGAAAATTCAGAAAGAAAGCCGTATCTGATGGCTTTCATTTGATGGCTTTCTTCGGTTTTCAGTTGCTTTTTCTGCCGCCGTATGATAGATTATTAGAGATTATGAACCGAGGGGCGCGGCAATGGAGCTGTGCGAACGCTACTTACATTATATGAGCGCGCTGTGCGAGGGCACAATGCCCGCGCCGCCGGAGCTTGCGCTCACCGCCGATACCACTGAGGAGCGCGCCGCGCAGCTGCAAAGCGCGCTGAAAGATCTGAGTGTGCCGGACTTTGTGCGCCTGTGCGCCAAAAGCGCAGGCGACGAGCTGGACGAGGCGATATTCGACCATTTCAGCGAGGAGGATTTCTCCCGCGCACTGCTGCAAATGCTCACCGCCGCGGCAGAACCGGAGCAGCCCGAGGAAAAGCCGCCCGCAGCAGAAAGTACCCCTGATCCCGACGCGGGCAAGCACGCGTTCGAGGTCTTCTGCGACTGCGTGGAGCTCGACGAACAGCTCGTCGCGTACCTCATCGACATTTTGAAGCGCGGCGACAAGGCCGCGTTCTACAAGCTCTCGCAGGTCACGACGCAGCTGGACCTCGACCCGCGCGAATTTCTCTACTGGCTCGCCCATCGCGAGGACTACGGTACGGACGATGAGCGCGCCTGCGCGGCCATCATGGACGCGTGCTTCGCGCGCCTGTATGAAGAAAAGCAGGGCGAGCTTCTGGGGGCACTGCTCTCAGGCGATCAGAAGACGTTCGAACTCTTCCGCACCGAAGCGCCCGAGCTGCGGCACCTGCCTGCCGCGACCTATGAATGGTACAGTAAAAACTATCTGGACCGAGACTATCCGCTGCGGTTTATTCTAATGTGCAACGGCGTCGAATTTCCCGACACGCCGGAGGAGGACAAATGAACAGAGATGAAATGTACCTGTCGCTCGGCGTGAGCGACAAAGTGCTTCAATTCGGCGAGGCCGTTTTAGACGAGCTCAAACCCCGCTTTGCCGGAATCGAAGAGATCGCCGAGCTCAATCAGGCGAAAGTCATCGGCGCGATGCAGAAAAACCGCGTGAACGCGACACACTTCGCCGCCTCGACCGGCTACGGCTACGATGACGAGGGGCGCGACAATTTGGAGCGCGTCTACGCGAGCGCCTTCCACACCGAGGCCGCGCTCGTCCGCCCGCAGATCACCTGCGGCACACACGCGCTGGCCATCGCGCTGTCCGCCAACCTGCTGCCGGGCGACGAGATGCTCGCTATCTCCGGCAAGCCCTACGATACGCTTGAGGAGGTCATCGGTCTTCGCGAAAGCCCATGCTCGCTCAAGGAGTACGGCGTCAGCTATGCGCAGGTCGACCTGCGCGAAGACGGCAGCTTTGACTTCCCCGCCATCGAGCGCGCGCTGAACGATAAGACGAAGCTCATCCACATCCAGCGCTCCAAGGCTACTGCCCGCGCCCGACGATCTCGGTCGACGCCATCGGCGAGGCCATCGCGTTCTGCAAAAAGCTGCGCCCCGACGTCGTCGTCATGGTCGACAACTGCTACGGCGAATTTGTCGAGGCGAACGAGCCGAGCGACTTCGGCGCAGATATGATCGTCGGCAGCCTTATCAAAAACCCCGGCGGCGGCCTTGCCCCCATCGGCGGCTACATCTGCGGCACGCAGAAGTGCGTGGACCGCTGCGCCTACCGCCTCTCCGCCCCCGGACTTGGGCAGGAGGTCGGCGCGAACCTCGGATTGATGCCCGCGCTGTATCAGGGCTTCTTCCTCGCCCCCAGCGTCGTCTCCGGCGCGGTCAAGGGCGCGGTGTTCGTCGCCGCGTGCTATGAAAAGCTCGGCTTCACGGTCGTTCCGTCGTCGAAGGAGACGCGCCACGACATCATCCAGTGCGTCGAGCTTGGCTCGGCCGAGGGGATGCTCGCCTTCTGCAAGGGCATCCAGTCCGCCGCCGCGGTTGACAGCTATGTCGACCCTGTCCCTGCGCCGATGCCCGGCTACGACTCCGACGTCATCATGGCGGCGGGCGCGTTCGTGCAGGGCAGCTCCATCGAGCTCTCCGCCGACGGCCCCGTGCGCGAGCCCTACGCCGTCTACTATCAGGGCGGCCTCACCTGGTACCACGCCAAGCTTGGCGTGCTGCTGTCGCTGCAAAAGATGCTCGACGCCGGTCTCATCACGCTTTGATTTTCCCTCTTAGAATCCGTTAGAAAGAATTTTTATTCATGCTCATCCGTAGAACACCCGCAACCAACCGGCATTTTCGCCGCCGTCCGCCCCCGCGTACCGCTGTTTTTACTATCTAAAAAATAACAGTACAAAGGAGTTTAACAATTCAATATGTGGTTCTGGCTTTCTCTGATCGCGCTGCTCTGCTGGAGCGGCAGCGACCTGTTTTCCAAGATTGGCTGTCAGGGAGAGGACGATCATCTCGCCCACCTCAAGATGGTCATTGCCGTCGGTACCGTGATGGGTCTTCACGCCGCGTTCGAAATTTTCATCGGCGGCACGGAGATCAGCTGGTCTATTATCTGGACGTATCTGCCCGTGTCGCTGCTGTACATCGGCTCGATGACGCTCGGCTATCTGGGGCTGCGGTACATTGAGCTGTCCGTCTCGTCGCCGATCTGCAATTCCTCCGGCGCGCTCGTCGCCGTGATGACGCTGCTGTTCCTCGGCGGCGAGGATTACTCCCCGCTCGCCATCGGCGCGATCGTCCTCGTCTGCGTGGGCGCGATCGGCCTTGGTGTGGTGGACGCCACGGAGGACCCCGAGCTGCGCGCCGCCCGTCAGGCCGAGGGCAACCGCAAGTACGCCAAGAGCTTTCTTGCTATCGCGCTGCCCGTGGCCTACTGCCTGCTTGATGCGGCGGGCACCTTCGCGGACAACCGCGTGCTCGAAACGCTCGACGAGGGCAGCGCGAACGTCGCCTACGAGCTGACGTTCCTGTTTGCCGCCGTTCTGTGCTTTATCTACGTGGTCTTCATCAAGAAAGATCGCCTGCTGCCCAAGCGCGAAGCGCCGAAGTACATCGGCGCCATCTGCGAAACGGCCGGTCAGTTTGCCTACATCTATGCCATCGCGGATACGGAGCACCTTGCGATGTCCGCGCCGATCATCAGCTCCTACTGCGCGGCCAGCGTGCTGTGGAGCCGCCTCTTCCTGAAGGAAAAGCTCTCGTGGAAGCACTACGCGATGATCCTGCTCGTCGTCATCGGCATCGCCGTGATGGGCGTGTTCGATATTTGATTTTTATGCACAAAAAAGGATCGTTCCCGCCTTGGCGGGAACGATCCTTTTTCCCTTTCAAGCCTTCTTGATGGGATGGCGGATGACCGTCTTCCGTTTTTCCGCCGCGACGCGGCGCGGGTCGGAGAGATAGATCTCGTGGTGCAGGCGGACGTCGTTCAGGTCGTTTTCATACCCGTTTTCGCGCAGAAATGCGTCCATCCTCGCAACGGACTCCGGTTCATCGTCGAACGAGCCAAGGTGCATGATCTGCACGCAGAAGCCCTCGTCGACGGTCAGAAATTCTGCTGCCGAACAGTCGAGCTTTTTCTTCTTTGCTGCCGCCTCGACCGCCCAGTCGAAGTCCTCTTTCGTGACGAAATCCGGCAGACGCAGGACAGAGATCCAGCAAAAATCCGATTTTCGGCCGTAGTCGACCGTCTCCGCGTCCGGCATCTGCCAGAAGCCCTCGAGCGGTGGCACGACATAGTCGAAAAAGCCGTCGATCTCGTGTCCCGCGCGCTTGCTCATCTTGAGCGTGTAGGCCACGGCGTAAAGTACGCCGATGGCGCGCTGATACGCGCCGTTTTCCTCATTTGGGTCACCCCGCCCTCGCACGGCGATATAGTTTGCGCGCGGCACGGTGACGATCTCCGGCTTTGCCTTCGGCAGGTAAAATTCCCTGTATTCTTTCTTGAAGTCAAAGGACATGGTCCTCTCCTTTTTCAGTCCAGTGGGATGTCCAGCACGTTCACACCGCGCTTGAAGGCGTATTCGATCGTCGAACGCGTCCCGCCGCGCGCGCCGTCGTTCACGGCGATCAGCAGGCTCGCATGGTCGACCATGTAGCGGTTGCGCCGCTGCATGCAGCCCGGCGTGTAGCTCTGCTGCACCATGGTCTCATAGTCGCAGCGAGCTAAAATGTCGCGGTAGCGGGATTTTTGCGCTTCGCCCCAGCCGTCCGCCTGCGAGGGACACGGGATGGCCGCCTCGAGCGTGATGTGCGGGTATGTGCTTTTCAGCGCCAGCACGGTTTCGGCAAAGTAGAGGTCACAGCCCTCGGCCATACCGCAAATGAAATGTTCCATCCCCTCGTGGATGGCGCTCTCCACCGCGGCGCGCAGCTTCGCCTTAAGGGCGATACAGCGAAGGTCGCTTTCATCTTCTCCCCACGGCAGCTTCCCCGGCCGGTGGCCGGTGAATGCGCAGGAACAGGGTCTCCCCCGCATGGACATCGCCTCCTCTCTTTTGCCATTATAGAACATTCGTTCGTCTTTGTAAAGCATTTTCCCTCTTGACAAACCGAAAATTTGTCGTATACTCAAGCTATCAACTGAATCACTTGTCTTCGAGGCGGGGTGAAACTCCCCACCGGCGGTTACAGTCCGCAAGCGGTATTTTTTTATCGCACGAACCGGTGAAATTCCGGTACCGACGGTCACAGTCCGGATGAGAGAAGATGTGCTGCGCGCGATCTACCACGCAATTTTCACGCTCTTTTGCGTCATGCACCTTGGAAGACTTGTTCTTTCAGGAGAAATGACAAAAAGGAGTGTATTTTTATGTCCGAACCCAATGTAAACGCCATCCCCACCACCCGCGCAACTCACCACAGCCGTACCCACAAGCTGACGGTGACCGCCATGCTCTCGACCGTCGCATTTTTGCTGATGTTCATCGAGTTCCCGATCCCCGCGCTCATCCCCGCGTTCGTCAAGCTCGATATCTCTGACCTTCCAGAGCTTCTGGCGGCGTTCTCGCTCGGCCCCATCTACGGCGTGATCGTCACGCTGCTCAAGAACGTGCTGTTCTCCGTGCTGCACGGCACGTCGTCCGCGTACGTCGGCGAGCTGTTCAACTTCATCATGGGCAGCGTGTTTTCCTTCACCGCGGGCTTCATCTATCAGAAGAAAAAGTCCCGCAAGAGTGCCCTCACCGGCGCGCTCGTCGGCGCGCTGCTGATGGCGGTACTGTCTGTGCCCCTCAACTACTTTGTGGTCTACCCCGCCTACGTTGTGTGCTATCACCTGCCGCTTGAAGCCATCATCGGCATGTATCAGGCCATCCGTCCCTCGACCAACGGCCTTCTTGAGTGCCTGATGGTCTTCAATATGCCGTTCACCTTCGTCAAAGGCATGATCGACGTGGCGCTGTGCTTCCTCATCTACAAGCCGCTCTCCCCGCTGCTGCACAAATAATATCAGAAAGGAGCTGCTCGTCCATGGCGCTCGACTGGGGCATTCTCCACTGGATTCAGAACAACATCACCTGCCCGTTTCTCGACGCCGTGGTCCCAAAGCTCACGATGCTCGGCAACGCCGGCATCATCTGGATCCTCGCAGGCGTTCTCCTGCTGTGCACAAAAAAATACCGCCGTCAGGGCGCGCTCGTGCTGATGGGGCTCCTTGTGGGACTTCTCGTTGGAAATGTTGCGCTCAAGCATCTCGTCGCGCGCTCGCGGCCCTGCTGGCTTGATCCCTCTGTGCAGCTTTTGATCGCCACGCCGACGGACTACTCGTTCCCCTCGGGACACACGCTGTCCTCGACGATCGCCGCAACGATCCTGACAAAGACCGACCGGCGCTTCGGCTATGCCGCCATTTCTCTCGCGGTGCTCATCGCCCTGTCGCGGCTGTATCTGTACGTCCACTTCCCGAGCGACGTGTTTGCCGCCGCGCTGCTGGGTCTTCTGATCGGCGAGCTGACGTTCCGCTATGGCGGAAAGCTGCTCGACAAAATTTCCCGCAGGCAAAAAGCAATAAAGAAACCCCGCACACCGTTTCAAAACGGTGTGCGGGGTCTTTACATTTTGGGCATTTATACCTTTTTCGCCGCAAGGAACAAATTCGGCGGCGCGGGAAAGAGATTCTCCCGCTCCAGCACCGCGAACCCCGCGTCGGCGACCGACCGTTCGAGCGAGCGCATCGTGTCAAATGCAACGTAGGGGCGTTTGCCGGTCTTGTATTCGAACCACTTGCGCACACGCTCGCGCGTGAGCCCCTCTCCCAGGCAGTCTGATACCAGCAGCAGCGTTCCCTGCGGCTTCAAGAGCGCGCGGATGCGCGCAAGCGCCGCGCTCCGATCTTCGATGTAGAGCAGCACATTGCAGGCCAGCACCGCATTGAAAGATCCCTCTGCAAGGCAGCCGTCGAACAGATCCGTCTGCGTGACGGTCACGTTCTCCACGCCCTGCGCTTTGACTTTTTCCTGCGCGCGGCGCACCATTTCACCGGATACGTCGATCGCGCGCACAGACTGCACCGAGGGCGCGACCGCAAACGTCACGATCCCCGTCCCGCAGGCAAAGTCCAGCACGGTATCCGTCGGCTTGAGATATTTTTTGAAACACGCGGCTGTCTTCTCATAGGCCTCCGCGTAGTGGTTGCCGACCTGCGCGTCGTAATTCTGCGCACGGCCGTCCCAAAACTCGCTCACCGTCGGCATACCGTTTTCCTCTCTCTTTTTTCTCTTTTCGATCAGGCGTTCTGCTTTCCGCCCTTGAACACCATGTGAACGCCGTCGCTGCTGGTGAGATACGCCATCGGCCCGTAGGCCTTGATGCCGAACTCCAGCACATCGCCCACATGGACCTTGTCCTTCACGGCCTCGACGTCAAGGATCGTGTGGTCAGACGACGCGCCGATGACCTCGATGCCCTCCATGCGCGGGACAAGATCGAAGCAGTTACCGTAATCCACGCGGCCCATGGCAACAAGCGCACGGCGGCGGATGCCGCGATCCTCGTAGTGGCCAACCTCGCCGAAGGCGTTCACGCTCAACTCGCCGACCGGAAAGCTCGGCTTGTCGCGGCACTCGATGACCTCAGCCTTGATCGTCATGACGCCCGTTTCCAAAAAGTCGGGAGCGAAGTTGTCCGTCTCGCCGCGAAGCCCGATGTCGCCAAGGCGTAGCAGGTTGATGCGGTAGGGCATCGTGCCGTTCATCGCCATGTAGGCGGATGTCGACGCGCCGCCGCTGATGTAGTCAAGCTTGCGGCCGATCTCGCGCTCAATGTCGGACGCGAGGCTGACAAGGCCCTGCATGTTGCGCTTGGTCGGCAAAACAGAGCCGTAGCAGCTCAAATTCACGCCCACACCCGCAAGGCGCAGGTTTTTGAGCTCATGCTCGACCTCGAGCGCGGCGTCGATCGCATCCTCCTCGTTCCAAAAGCCTTCGCGCAGGTCGCCGAGATCCATCATCAGGATGACCTCGTGCACCTTGCCCTGCTTTTTGGCCTCTTCGTTCAGCGCACGCAGCACGATGATATCACTCTGCAGGCTGATGTCACACAGCTCCACCACGTCGGGGAGCTCGGAGAGCATCGGGATACGAATGAGCATCAGCGGCTTTTTGCAGATGCCCGCCTCGCGGATCGCGCGCATCTGGCTGATGCGGGACGTGGCAATAAACTTCACGCCGCTTTCTTCATAAACGCGCACGATCTCCGGCAGCGACGACACAGCCTTGACGACGCCCGCGACCTCGATGAGAGAATCATGGCAGCGCTCTACGAGCGCTGCCAGATTCGCTGCCAATTTATCGAGATCGAATTCCACACAGGGATATTGATTCCGATTCATTGTCATGATTTTTTAATTCCTTTAGGTAGGGAGCTTTCTGTTGGGTCGCTAACTGATTTACTGCGCGACTTTCTTGCTCTTCTTGAAGGGCTTGCCCGCAAGATCCTTGAGCGTCCAGCCGATCAGCACGCACAGCCAGTTGATGATGGGCATCAGCCAGTTGAAGATGGCCCAGGGACCGTAACCGCCGGCGCCCCAAGGAGCGATGTTCAGGGTGTCCTTAATGAACACACCGCAGGTGTTCCAGGGGATCAGAGCGGAGGTAACGGTACCGGCACCTTCAAGGGCAGAGGACAGAACCGACGGGTGCACGCCCATCTTGTGATACTCCTCGGCATACATACGGCCGGGAACGACGATGGAGATGTACTGCTCGGGCATGGTGGCGTTGGAGAGAACGCAGGTCACTTCGGTCAGGCCAACGAGAGCCGCAGGGCCCTTGGCAAACTTCTTGAGGGCGTTGACGATGACCTCGAGCTGGTGGGTCTCCTCCATGATACCGCCGAACATCATGGCGATGATCGTCATGGAGACGGAGGACATCATACCCATGATACCGCCGCTTTCCAGGAGTCTCGTCATGGTGTAGCTCGTTTCAGGAGACAGGGTGGATTCGAACATGGCGAGCGCTTCGTCGGAGAAGTAGTAGCCGTTCTTACCGTAATCGAAGATGGTACCAAGCGTGCAGGCACCGGGCTGGAAGATGAGGCCCAGGATGACACCGGCAACAATGCCGAGGGTGATGCCGGGGATCGCGGGAACCTTCAGGGCAACTGCCACGATAACGACGACCGGAGGCAGGAGCAGCAACGGGTTGATGTTGAAGATACCGCCCTCCGCGGCGTTCAGCGCGTTGGAGAACTCGATCACGCGGGACATATCCGCATCGCCGCCGTGATACTGCATCACACCGAGAACGCCGAAGAAGATCAGGGTGATGGCGTAGGTGATGCCGGTGGGCAGGATCATGGCCTTCACGTGGGTGATAACGTCCGTACCGGCCATGGCGGGAGCAAGGTTCGTGGTATCGGACAGCGGGCTCATCTTATCGCCGAAGTAGGCGCCGGAGAGGACCGCACCGGCGGTCATGCCGGGGCTCATGCCGAGGCCGAAGCCAATGCCCATCAGGGCAACGCCCATCGTACCCATCGTGCCCCAGGACGTACCGGTGGCAAGAGAGGTGATGGAGCAAATGAGAACGCACGCGATGAAGAAAATCGCGGGCTTGAGGACTTTCAGGCCGTAGTAGATCATCGTAGGCACAACGCCCGCGTTGATCCACACGCCGATCAGGATACCGACGATGATCAGGATGCAGATGGACTGCAATGCTTTGTAGATGCCGTCCATCATGGACTTTTCAACTTCATCCCACTTATAGCCGAGATGCAGTGCCATGATTGCGGCAGCCATTACGCCGACAAACATAGGGACGTGCGGGTCAACACCGAAGATGATGATACCGATCGCGAGTGCCGCGATCAGGATCGCCAGCGTCAACAGGGCTTCCCACAGTTTGGGCATTCTTTTTTCCTTACTCATAGTGTTACCAACCTTTCGAAATTTTGGGGGTCGCTTCGCTATTTGTATGGATATCTATGCATTCATTTTAGCATGATTCCATAGCGATAGCAAGTGTTTTTGAATGGTGAACGCAGTTTTACGGTAATGCTCTTTCCTTCTTCAATTCTCGTGGTATCTACCGATGCAGGTTTTGGATCGCACTCCTCCTTTTGGATTTTACACTGGCACAACACAAGGGGTGAAATGCTGCTTGTAAAATGCAGAAAATACCTCTCTCCCCGGCCCGCCGATCCCCCATCGGCAGGCCGGGGATGAGGTCATGTATACTTCCGGCATGGCACGGGAAGGGAACCCGTGCCGCCGGCCTCGCAGGCAAGAAACGCGAGGTAGTATCCGAGATAATTACCAGCCGAGCTTGGTCATGGCCTCATCAACAGCCTTGATGACAATGTCGATCTCCTCTTCATTGACGATCAGCGGCGGGACAAAGCGCAGGACGTTGCCGTTGGTGTTGTTGATCAGGACGTTGCTGTCCTTGAAGCACAGGTCGACGACGGGCTGGCCGGAGGGCTTGTTGAGCTGGATGCCGTCGATCAGGCCGAGGCCGCGGATCTCGTTGACCGTCTCGGGGTGGTTCTTCTCGATGATCTCGTGGGCCTGCTTGCGGAAATACTCGCCCATCTTGCGGGAGTTCTCGATGACGCCGTCGTTGATCATCACGTCGAGCGTGGTGGCAGCGAGTGCGCAGGCGAGAGGACCGCCGGCGAAGGTGGAGCCGTGGGTGCCGGGCGTCAGGGTCTTGGCAGCCTCACCGCGGGCGCAGACAGCGCCAATGGGCACGCCGGAGCCGAGAGCCTTGGCCATGGAGCAGGTATCGGGCTCAACGCCGTAGTTCTGATGCGCGAAGAGCTTGCCGGTGCGGCCGGAGCCGACCTGGACCTCGTCGAACATGAGGAGGATGCCCTTCTCGTCGCACAGGTCGCGCAGGCCCTGCAGGAACTCCTGGGAGGCGGGACGCACGCCGCCCTCGCCCTGGACGGGCTCGGTCAGGATGGCGCAGACATATTCATCCATGATATCCTTGACGGACTGGAGGTTGTTGAACTCGGCATAGCGGAAGCCGGAGGGCAGGGGCTCGAAGTAGCGGTGCACCGCATACTGGCCGGTGGCCGTGCAGGTCGCGAGGGTGCGGCCGTGGAAGGAGTTCTTCATCGTGATGACGACGAAGCGCTCGGGATGGCCGTGATCCTTGGCGTACTTGCGGGCGAGCTTGATCTGGCCTTCGTTGGCCTCAGCGCCGGAGTTGGCGAACAGAACCTTGTCGAAGCAGCTGTTCTCGACGATGAGCTTCGCGGTCTGGACGGCGGGCTCATTGTAGAAGTAGTTGGAGCAGTGGAGGATCGTGTGGGCGCGCTCTTCGAGGCACTTCACGATCGCGGGATGGCAGTGACCGAGACCGTTGACAGCGATACCGCCGATGAAGTCGAGGTACTTGTTGCCGTCCTTATCGAAGACGTAAGCGCCTTCGCCGCGCTCGATGGAAAGGGGCATACGGACGTGGTTGCCATAGAGATACTTGTCGCCGTTCTCGATGACTTCGGCGTTGGTCTTGAACTTTTCGATCATTATTATGTCCTCCTATAATAAAAGTTGGGTGTATGTTTTACCATTTGATGCCGACGCTCGCCTGTGCGGTGCCGATCGTCGTGCCGGTGCCCTCGTTCGTGAAGGCCTCATAGAGCACGGAGTGCGGCTTGCGGCCGTCGATGATGTTGACGCTCGTCACGCCCTCTTCGATGGCCTGCACGCAGCAGTCGACCTTCGGGATCATGCCGCCGGCGATCGTGCCCTTGTCCTTGAGCGCCTTGACATCCTCGATGTTCAGATAGCTGATGACGTCGCGGATCTTGATGTCGTTGCACAGGCCCTCGATATCGGTGAGGATCACGAGCTTTTCAGCGCCCAGCGCGGAAGCGAGCTTGCCCGCGGCGGTATCGCCGTTGATGTTGAACGTGTGGCCCTGACCGTCGGTGCCAACGGGGGCGATGACGGGGATGTAGCCCGCGTCGAGCATGGCGAAGATGGGCTTGGGATCGACATAGTCGATGTCGCCCACGTAGCCGTGGACCTCGTCGCGCTGGTGGCAGTGATAGATGTCACCGCTGACGCCGGAAAGACCGACCGCCTTGCCGCCGAGCTTGTTGATAAAGCCGACGAGCTCGGTGTTCACCTGACCGACGAGGACCATCTCGACCACGCGCATGATGTCCTCGGACGTGTAGCGCAGGCCGTTGATGAACTGCACGGGAATGTTGAGCTTCTCGAGCATCTTGTTGATGCCGGGGCCGCCGCCGTGGCTGAGCACGGGCTTCATGCCGAGGAGCTTGAGCAGCACCACGTCGTGCATGACGGCGTCCTTGAGCTCTTCGTTGATCATAGCGTTGCCGCCGTACTTGATGACGATGATCTTACCCTGATACTTCTGAAGGTAAGGCATTGCCTCCATCAGAGTTTCGACCTTGTTTGCGATATCGCTCATGGTGGAGCCTCCTTCAAAAATTAGGTGCGGTAGTCGCCGTTGATCTTGACGTAATCGTAAGTGAGGTCACAGCCCCAGGCCTTGGCCTCGCCGTCGCCCTGATAGAAGCGGACGATGACGGTGATGTCATGCTCGGTGAGCACCTTCTTGGCGAGCTCTTCGCTGAAGTCCGCGCCGAAGCCGTCCTTCATGACCTGCACTTCGCCGGCAGCGCTCTTGATGATGCAGTCGGCACGGGTCGGGTCAACGTCAGCGCCCGAGTAACCGGCAGCGGCCATGATGCGGCCCCAGTTGGCGTCGCGGCCGAAGACGGCAGCCTTGAAGAGCATGGAGCCCGCGATGGACTTGGCGACCAGGCGTGCGTCGTGCTCGGTGGGCAGGCCGTAGGCCTCGACTTCGATGAGGTGGGTCGCGCCTTCGCCGTCGGAAGCGACGCGGCGGGCCATATCGGTGCAGATGGCGAGCACGAGGTCGGCCATCGCCTTCTTGTCTTCTTCGGTCTTGATCTCAACGCCGGAAGCGCCGTTGGCGAGCAGGAAGATCGAGTCGTTCGTGGAGGTGTCGCCGTCGACGGTGCACATGTTGAAGCTCTTATCCACAGCCGCGGAGAGCATCTTCTGCAGGTCTGCGGGATCCGCCTTGGCGTCGGTCGTCACGTAGACGAGCATCGTCGCCATATTGGGGTGGATCATGCCAGAGCCCTTGGCCATCGCGCCGATCTTCACGGTGCCGGTGGAGAGCTGCAGCTCATAGGCGCACTCCTTGCGGACGGTATCGGTGGTCATGATGGCGTAGGCAGCCTCGGAGCCGTTCTCCTTGGCAAGCTTTGCGGGAATGATCTCGCGGATGCCCTGAAGCACCTTGTCGACCGGAAGTCTCTGGCCGATGACGCCGGTGGAGCAGACGAACACTTCGTCCTCGCCGAGGCCGAGCAGCTTTTCCGCCTCGCGCTCAACGGTGCGGGCGTCTTCGATGCCCTGCTTACCGGTGGCGGCGTTGGCATTGCCGGAGTTGATGACGACGGCGCGGGCCTTGCCCTTTTTCAGGATCTCGCGGTCAAGGATGACCGGAGCTGCGCAGAACTTGTTCGTGGTGAAGCAGGCCGCGCAGGAGCAGGGCAGGTCGGAGTAGAGAACAGCGACGTCGGGCTTCTTGTTCTCGCGCTTTTTGATGGCGGTGTAGACCGCGCCGGCGGTGAAGCCCTGCGGCGTGGTAACGCCGCCCTCGATCTTTTTCAGATTGGACATGTGGGGGGATCTCCTCTCTTAATGTTAGTTTAACAGCACTCTTGCCTAAATCGGGTCGAAACTCGTCGAACCGAAAATTACGGATACATCGGGGGCATCATGAGACCGGTGGTCTCGGGCAGGCCCATGATGAGGTTCATGTTCTGGATGGCCTGGCCGGCTGCGCCCTTGCCGATGTTGTCGATCACAGAGGAGACGATCAGGCGGTGGGTGCGGGCGTCAAAGGTCGGGGTCATCTCGCAGAAGTTCGTGCCGTAGACCCACTTGGTCTGGACGGGCATGCTGGCCGGGAAGACCTTGACGAAGGGCTCGTCCTTGTAGAAGTCCTTGTACAGCTCGTAGACTTCCTCGTTGGTGAAGTCCTTGTCGCAGGTGGCATAGATGGTGACCTCGATGCCGCGGACCTGCGGGAGGAGGTGCGGCTGGAAGTTGATGTACTGCCAGGTCTCGGGCTTCATCAGATCCTTGCCGGTGATGTAGGCGATGTTCTGCTCGATCTCGGGCGTGTGGCGGTGGCCGCCGCCGAGGGCGTAAGCGCAGAAGTTGTTCTCCGCCTCAGTGAGGAGCTTGTTGAGGGCGGGACGGCGGCCTGCGCCGGTGTAGCCACTCTTGGCATCGATGACGATGGTGTTGTCAACGATGTGACCGGCCTTGAGCATGGGCTGGAGGCCGAGGGTGGAGGCGGTGGGATAGCAGCCGGGGTTGGCGATGAGCTTCTTGCCCTTGGCAAGGTCGCGCATGACCTCAGGGATGCAGTAAACAGCGTCGTGGGTCATCTTGGCGTCGGGGTGCTTCTGGCCGTACCACTTCTCCCAGACGTCGACATCGCGGAAGCGGATGTCAGCGCCGATATCGATGATGGCGCAGTCCTCAGCGAGCACGATCTCCGCCCACTTGGCCACGTCGCCAGAGGGGACCTGGATCATGATGACATCGCTCTTCTTCGCGGTCTCGCGCACGTTCTCCTCCGTCAGATCCATGATGGTCTGATCATAGAAGCCGCGCAGGGCGGGATGATGGGTGGAGATGGCGTCGCCCACGCCGTAGGTATCGAGAACGTTGACGAGCTCGCCGTCGGGATGGTTGACCATCATGCGCAGCACTTCGCCGCAGACATAACCGGTAGCACCGATGCAGGAATAATGGATCATGTCTGTTTTCCTCCTTGTTGATTCGACATTTTGTCTGACAATTTTGTACTGCTTGGAAAATCCCGTGTGTAGGCATTGAATTTTCTTTGGTGATATTGTATAATCCAAAAGCAGTTTTGAAAAGCGAATATATTTTTATATGCGCATTCCAAAATGGAATCTTTGAGGTATTGTTGATTATTGAGGGCATTTATAATGAGTATTCGTAAATATATTGCCTATCTCCGCACTGTGGAGACCGGCAGCATCACCCAGGCGGCGAACGAATTGGGCTATACACAGTCCGCCGTGAGCAAGATGATCTCCGACCTTGAGCAGGACTGGCAGGTCAAGCTCTTAACGCGCAACCACTCCGGCATCGAGATCTCCTCCGACGGCATGGTGCTCCTGCCCACGATCCGCGAGATCGTCAAGGACTATGAGGACCTCAACTTTGCCGTGTCCGAGCTGCACGGCGTGCAGTCCGGCACGCTGCGCCTCGGGTGCTTTACAAGCCTTGCCATCAGCCTGCTGCCGGAAATTCTGAAGGACTTCCACCAGACGTACCCCAACATTCAGATCCAGCTGATGACTGGCGAGTATTATGAAATTTCCGAATGGCTGCGCCGCGGCGCGATCGACTGCGGCTTTCTTGCCATCCCCGCCTCCAACGACTTTGAGACGACGACCATCCTGCACGACACGATGGTCGCCATTCTCCCAAAGGATCACCCGATGGCGGACGCGTCCGTCTTCCCGCTCGAGCAGCTGCCGCACGAGAACTTCGTGCGCCTGATGGAGATCGAAGACTACGAATTCAACCGTCTGCTCGACCATTACAACATCCATCCCGAGGTCACCTACGACACGACGAGCGACTTCGCGCTCTTGTCCATGGTCGAGGCGGGACTTGGCATCAGCATCGTGCACAGCCTGCTCATCAAGCCCGGACGCTACCGCGTCGCCACGCTGCCGCTCAATGTCAAGCAGTCGCGCGAGATCGGCATCGCCGTGAAAAAAGGCTTCCTCCCCTCCACGATCACGCAGCTTTTCCTCCAGCATGTGGTCGACTACACCAAGGATATGGGCGAGATTACCGTCATCCGGCACTGAGTTTTTCTTGAAAAATCAGGGGAAATTTCATTTTCCAACCGGCGGTTGGAAAGGATTTTCCCCGATTCAACCACCGCGCCATTGTCAATCCTCCCCATGCCCCCTATACTGAGTCCATAACCGGTGATTCAAAGCCGCGGCTGCAGCACGGGGCAAGGAAGGACCAACATGTTACGATCGGCGATCAGGCGTTTGCACGCGATGTGCTGCCTGAATATGAGGGAAACGTCGGCGCCTGACTTCCCGTTCGACGCGGGACACCCGCTCATCGCGTTTCCAACGCTCACTTTACTATTATAATGCAGTGCAGGAGGATAGACAACTTGGAAGGATCGACAATGGGCGCGCGCATTCTGCGCCGCCGTAAAGAAAAAGGACTGACACAGGAGGCGCTGGCAAACAAGCTCGGTGTGAGCAATCAGGCCGTGTCAAAGTGGGAGGGCGATGTCTGCTGCCCCGACCTGCAGCTTTTGCCGCTGCTGGCCGACACGCTGGAGCTCAGCCTCGACGAGCTCTTTGGACGCGAAAGCATGGCAAAGACCGCCCAAAAAGCGGAAGCGGACAGCCAGATTTTGCCCATCGCGGCAGAGCTGCCGTGGGAGGATGACGACGCCATCCACGCCGTGCTCTTCCAGGGGCACCGGCTGCTCCAACCGAAACAGGGGAGCCTGTTCCGCCACGACAAATACGACGAGATCCGCAAGACCGTCGAGCTGCACTTTTCCGGCACGGCGCAGGATATTTACAGCGACTTTTCCGTCGTCTGCACCGATTCGACGATCTCCGGCAGCGTCAGAGCCGGTGACGGCGTGACCTGCACCGACGTTGGCGGTGATGTGACCGCGGGCGATGACGTGACCTGCGGCAATGTCGGCGGCAATGTGCAGGCGGGCGACAGTGTGCACTGCACCGGCGACGTGCTGGGCAATGTCCGCGCGAGCGACAGCGTCACCTGCGGCAATGTCGGCGGCGACGTGTCCGCAAACGACAGCGTCCGCTGCGGCGAGGTCAAGGGCAACGTCCGCGCAAGCGACAGCGTCACCTGCGGCGACATCAGCGGCAGCGTGAGCGCCGAGCGCGTGCGCTGCACCAAAGCCGGCGGCGAAGAGCAGGAGAGCTTTACTTTCACCAAGAAGGGCAAGAGCTTTTCCTTCCCTCTCCGATAAAACCGTAAAAGCGCGGCCTTAAGAGGTCGCGCTTTTTTCCTTGTCATCGCGGCGGGTTTGTGTTACCATAACTTTGACAAAGGAAAAGGTGGGAGAAACATGGAAAATACCTTCAAGAGCTCCGTCTTCGGCGGCTTCAACCGCGATGACGTCATCCGTTATATCGAAAAAACCTCGCTCGAGAGCAAGCAGCAGATCGAAGCGCTCGAGCAGGAGAGCGACGGCCTCTGCCGCGAGAATGCAGAGCTGCGCGACAAGCTCGCCGCCGCCGAGCGCGAGCGTGACAAGCTCGCCGAGTCCTATTCGACCGCGTCCAGCGCGCAGGACGCGCTCAAAAAAGGTCTGACCGCCGCACAGGAGACGATCTCCGAGCTGCGCGCGCAGATCGAAGAGGGCGCGCAGAAGCTCGCGAGCGCCAAGGCCGACTGCGACCGCCAGCTGAAAGCCAAAGAGGAGGCTGCCGAGCAGCGCATCGCCGAGCTGGAAGCGCAGCACGCCGAACGCCTTTCCGCCGCCGAGCAGGAGCGCAAGCGCCTTTTAAGCGAGCTTGACGAGCTCCGCCCGCAGGTCGAGGAATACGGCCGCGTCAAGGCGCACATCGCCGACATTGAGCTCTCCGCCCGTGAGCGCGCCGACGCGCTCGACGCCGCCACGCGGGAGCGTTTGCAGGCAATGATCGCGGCATGCAGAGGGCACTGCGAGCAGGTGCTCTCGACGCTCGGCGCGACTTGCGAGAGCGTGTCGAACGAGCTCAAGCGCGCGGACGCTGCCGTCGCACAGCTGCCCGAGGCGTTCACCACGCTGGAGGGCCAGCTCGACGAGCTCAAAAAGTTAGAGCAGTGACAAGATAGCAAAAAAGAAGTGCGTTCCCGTTAGGAACGCACTTCTTTTTATGCTAATTCGCTGTACTGATCAAAGATGTTTGCAAATTCGTCCAGATGCTCGCGCAGGCTGTCGGGCGCCTCGGTGCGAAAGTAGAGCACCTCTCCCCCGCGGCGCAGGATAAGAAACTGGTGGACTTCGTCCGGTTCATTTGGAAGCCGGGTATTTGGTTTGATAAATTCTGCGTAGTACGCTTCGTCAAAGCCGTCGATGGAAAGCGTCTGCGCATCGCTTCCCATGAAGTAGTCGCGCAGCTCATGCGTCAGCGGAACGGCCAGCGTGGAAATGCGAGGGGCGTAGAAGTCAAGCTCCGTGCTGTACTGCATCCAAGTGTCGATCGTTCCCGCATACGGCGTTTCGCCGACAGAGTACACGTGCCCGCCGAGCAGCGTCGAGAGATCGCGCACACCATACCAGTCCGATTCCCTTTCGCCGCCGAGCATCTCGGTCCCGATATACGGCAGCGGCGGCTCGTCATAGCTGTCGCCGTAGGCCGTATCGTTCACTCGCCAGAAAATCAGCGCGAGCGCCAATACACCGGCAATGATCGTAAGCGCGCGGTCCGCTTTCGCCCAGCGGTTGCGCGGCATCTTCTCCACGCGCTCGCACGCCTCCATCGCGCGCTTGAGCGTCCACATCTCTTTTCTCTCCTTTGCCTCGCTCAGGATACCGAGGATACTGCCTAAGATAATGGACACAAACTGAATGACCTCGCTCTTTTCCATCGTGAGGAACGACATCACCGGGAGACTCAAGGCACTAAAAAGGAAATAGACGAGCCAGATGTCCACCACCAGGAAGATCATCGGCAGAAAATAGCTGCGGCGCAGCTTTTTGCACAGTCTGCGGTAGCCATAGGAGTCCGTACAGTCCTTCGACGTTGGAACATGCGCGGTTTTTTCGCCGCGCCAGATGTAGAAAATGCCGTCCTTCGTCCGGCAGACGTACTCCCAGCCCAGGCGGGCGCGCTTTTCGCGCAACAGCTCGTCGGGGTCGTCATCGTCCGCGGCGGGCTCCAGATGATAGCGGCAGTCGCGCGGCTCGCCGATCACAAAATCGTCGTAGCGGAGCAGGAGCTTCCCCTCCGCCGCGCGCTCGGAAAGCCACTGCTCGATGCCGCGCGGGTCATAGGCGCTGGGCACAAAGCGGATGCTCTTCGTCTCGGGCTCATTCTCTTCGTTCGGCACAGTCCCTCCGCTCTCCGGAAGCTCTGTTGTCTCGCGCAGGTTTTCGTCCATTCGCGCTCCCTCCTCTCTTCTCTCTATGGCAAAGTATAAAGAAGCGAGGGGGATTTTTCAAGCAAGTTCAGCGAGCATTGACAAAAATCGCGCGCAAGTTTATTGTTACATCGCAAAAAAGGCAGGAAATTCCTGCCTTTTCTCGTTTCACAGCAAAATCGGCTGAATTTGTCTTCCCTCCAGCGCCGCCTCGGCCGTCGGGATAATTTTGCGGAAGTCCGCGATCAGCGACGTGGGCTTCGCCTCGGCGTTGTCCTGCCCGAAGGGGACAAAATAGTAGTTTTTGCGGTTCAGCAGCACCGCGATGTTCGGCGCGCTCGCGGATAAGCCGTCATTCGTCGCAATGGCAAGCACAACGGGCTTACCGTTGCGCAGGTGCCCCTTCGCCGCCATCGTCACCGCGCCGTCCGTGATGCCGTGGGCGAGCTTGGCAAGCGTGTTTCCCGTGCAGGGCGCGATAACGAGCACTTCCATCGCCCCCTGCGGGCCGAGGGGCTCGGCTTCGACGATATCGCGCACGGCCTTCCTCCCCGCCAGCGCCTCCACGCGGGTGACGAAGTCCTCCGCCGTGCCGAAGCGCGTGGAATACTTCGCCGCGTTTTCCGACAAAATCGGGACGATCTCGTGCTCGCGCGCGATGTCCTCGTAGAGTCTCAGCAGCTCAGGATGGTTGCAGAACGAGCCGCAAAAGGCAAATCCGATCTTCATGCTTCCTCCTTGATGAGTCGACATAACGTCTTTTTGATGGCGCGCGCCGCCGTCTCCGGCGCGACGCGCCCGGGCAGTCCCCCTGCCTTGAGATACGAAAGGCGCAGCGTTTCGACCGCGTCCATGTCAAAGCCGCTCGCGCTCGCAAGCTCGATGAGCAGGCAGTCCGGCGGCAGCTCGGCAAGGAGCGCTTCGTCCAATACCTGATGCGGCACGGTGTTGAACACCACGCGGAATTCCCCCAGCGTGCCGGAGAGGCGGTTCGTGTGCAGCGGCGCATAGCCGAAGGCGTCGATCCACGCAAGGTCCGACCGCTTGCGCGCGCTGACGCTGACCTTCGCTCCCAGCGCGCTCAGATCGTGCGCGAGCACCTTTCCGATGCGGCCAAAGCCGAGCACGAGGCACGGCGTGCCGTGCAGCGTGACACTCGTGTGCTTCATCGCCGCCTCGATGGCCCCCTCCGCCGTCGGGATCGCGTTGCGCACGCTCAGCTCTTCCGAGGCAAAGTAGTCCGTGATCGTAAGCCCCAACGACTGTGCGAGCGTTGACGCGTCGTTTCCCACATTGCCCGCGAAAATGCGGTGCTCGCGCCGCAGCGCGCGCAGCAGGCTCTCCATCGTGAGCTCTGTGCCGCTCAAATAGCCGTTTTTCTCCGCCGGCAGCGGCAGGACGATAATGTCCGCTTTCAGCGCGTCGCACAGCGCCAGCGGCTTTGGCGCACCGGTCAGCTCCCACGAGCAGACGTCGTATCCCTCCGCAGCCATCATCTGGGCAAGCAGGCGCATGCGTGCGTCGCCGCCCAGGAATGCTATCGTCTGGTCCATCTCATTCCCCCTTTTCCATAAAGGGTATGCCGCAGCGCGTGCGCGCATGACGCAAACTATTTTTGATTTTTTGCTTGGCAACTCTATTTTTATCGCTATAATAAGAATTATTCTAATTCTTATTTAGGAGAAACACATGACCAAGTACGCCCAGCAGATTTTCGATCTCGTCCTGTGCTCCACCGAGCACCCGACCGCCGAGCAGATTTTTCTGCAAATGAAGCAGGAAAATTCCAAAATTGCGCAAGCTACGGTGTATAACAACCTCAACGCGCTTGTAGCGGACGGCAAACTCATCCGCCTGTCGCAGCCCGGCGCGCCCGACCGCTACGACAACACCACGCGCCACGATCACCTGATCTGCACCCGCTGCGGCGCGCTCGCAGACTTCAAGTTCACCGACCTGACGCACGACATCGAAGCCGCGCTCGGCGCGCGCATCCAGTCCTACGACCTTCGCATTCACTATCTCTGCCCCGCCTGCCGCAAAGCGCAGGAAGAGCATTAAAATTTTGAGAGAAAAAGGAGAATTTCACCATGAAGACCAACAAGTATTCCGGCACCAAAACCGAGCAGAACCTGCGCACCGCCTTCTCGGGCGAATCCGAGGCGCGCAACAAGTACACCTTCTTCGCCTCCACGGCCAAGAAAGAGGGCTATGAGCAGATCGCCGCGCTCTTCCAGAAGACCGCGGACAACGAAAAGGAGCACGCCAAGATGTGGTTCAAAGAGCTCCAGGGCATCGGCTCCACCGCCGACAATCTGCTCTCCGCCGCTGAGGGCGAAAACTACGAGTGGACCGACATGTACGATTCTTTTGCCAAGACCGCAGAGGAAGAGGGCTTTCCCGAGCTGGCGCAGAAGTTCCGCCTCGTCGGCGAGATCGAGCGCCATCACGAAGAGCGCTACCGCGCGCTGCTGCGCAACGTCGAGACCGCCAAGGTCTTTGAAAAGAGCGAGGTCAAGGTTTGGGAGTGCCGCAACTGCGGCCACATCGTGGTCGGCACCAAGGCCCCCGAAGTCTGCCCCACCTGCAACCACCCCCAGAGCTACTTCGAAGTCCACGCGGAGAATTATTGAGAATCGGCAAACTAACAAGAGAGCCGCAGGCTGTGCCTACGGCTCTCTTACTATTCACTTACTCCTTCGGCAGCAGGATGCAGATCGTCGTGCCCTTGCCCTCCTCGCTATGAAGCTCGACTGTACCGTGATGGTACTGCACGGCGTGCTTGACGATGGAAAGGCCGAGTCCCGTGCCGCCGCTTGCCTTCGAGTGGCTCTTGTCCACGCGGTAGAAGCGCTCGAAGATGCGGCTCTGGTGCTCCGGCGCGATGCCGATGCCCGTATCGGCCACGGAGACGAACGCCTTGCCGTCCCGTTCACCGACGCTCATGGTCACGCTGCCACCCTCGACGTTGTACTTGATAGCGTTGTCGCAGAGGTTATAGATGACCTCGTACAAAAGCCGCCGTACGCCTCCGATGGTCTCGCTCCCGCCCTCGACGGCAATCGCGATGTGCTTCTCCGCCGCCGCGGTCTTGAGATCGTCCGCCGCCTCCTGCGAAAGCGTGAGCAGGTCGACCGTCTCGCGCGGCATTTCGTCGCCCTCGTCGAGCTGGGACAGGCGGATGATGTCGCCGATCAGCGTGACAAGGCGCTGCGCTTCTTTTCGGATGTGGCCGACGAAGCGGGGGACGTCCTCCTGCTTCACCATGCCGTTTTCCAGCAGCTCCGCGCTGCCGATGATGCCTTGCAGCGGCGTTTTGAGCTCGTGCGACACGTTCGCCGTGAATTCACGGCGCGTCTGCTCCGCTGTCTCGCGCTCGGTGATGTCGAAAGCCAGCAACACAGCGCCGACCGCCGCGCCGCTTGCGCCGATGCGGCTGACGTCAAACTGCCAGATACGGCCGCCGCGCTCCACGCGCGCCTCACTGTGCCCCTCGTCCATGGCGCGCTCGATGGCAAGGCTCATGTCGTGGCTGCGGTCGATGGTCAAAAAGTCCTGCCCGACGCAGCTCTCGTCCGTGCCGAAGAGCTTTTCCGCCGCGGGGTTGATACTCAGCACATGCTCTTTTTCATCGAGCAGCACAAGCCCTTCGCGCATGCTGCTTGTGATCTGCGAGAATTCCGTCTGCTGGCGCTGCAGCTCGTCCATCTGCTCGTCGATCTGCCGGTGCTGACGGTTGATGCGCCCGAGCAGCGGGGCGAGCTCTTCATAGGCGTCATTTTCAAGCGGATGCTCAAGGTCCAGCTTGTTGAGCGGCTGGACGATGCGGTGCGACAGGCTCTTGGCTAAAACAGAGGACAGGATCAGCGCCACGATCAGCACCACTAAAATGGGCTGCACCATGCCGACGAGCAGCACGCCCGCCGTCGCGCGGCTCATCGAAATACGCAGCACGCTCCCGTCCGCGAGCCTTTCCGCGCAGTACATCGTCTTTTGCAGCAGCGTCGAGGAATAGCGCGTACTCTCGCCCTCGCCGTATTCCAGCGCTTGCTTGACCTCCACGCGGTCGGCGTGATTTTCAAGGCTTTCGGCATCGGTCACGGTGTCGTAGAGCACCGTACCGTCGTTTTCGATCCACGTCAGGCGGTAGCGCTCGGAGGAGAGCTGAGAGAGATACTCCGTCCCGTTTTTCTCCACGGCGACGGCGGCAAGCTCCAGCTCGTCGCGCAGCTGCTTTTTTTCGACGCTCCCGAAGTATTCGTACAGGCAGCCCATGATGACGAGCAGGCTCGCCAGCAGCACCGTGCCCGCCACAAGCAGGATGGAGTGAAAGATCTTTTTGTCATGCCTTGCCCTCCATCCGGTAGCCCACGCCGCGCACGGTCTCGATCTTCTCGCCGTACGCGCCGAGCTTCTGCCGCAGCGTGCGGATGTGCATGTCCACCGTGCGCGTCTCGCCGCAGTAGTCCGTGCCCCACACGTCCGCCATGAGCTGGTCGCGCGAAAACGCCGTGCCGGGATGCGAGAGGAACAGGCGCAGCAGTTCGAATTCCTTGTATGTCAGCGCGACGCTCTCTCCATCCGCCGTGACGGTGCGGCTCTCTTCGTCGAGCACCAGACCGCCGCAGCGCAGCTGGGCTGCCGTCTTCGTGCCGCAGCGGCGCAGCACCGCTTTGACGCAGGAGACCAACTCCATCACGCCGAACGGCTTTGTCAGATAGTAGTCTGCACCGAGGTCGAGACCGCGGATCTTGTCGTATTCCGCGCCCTTGGCCGTCGCCATGACGACAGGGATATCGGAAAGCGCCGCGTCCGCGCGCATGCGGCGCAGCAGCTCCATCCCGTCGATGCCGGGGAGCATCACATCGAGCACGACAAGCTCGGGTCTTCCCGTGCGCAGCGCCTCCCAGAACGAGGTACCGTCTTCAAAGCCCTTGGCCTCAAAGCCGGTCGATTGCAGGGCATATACCTCGATATCGCGGATACTGGCATCGTCTTCCACGCACCAGATCATACTTTACCCCTCCTTATGCTCTCCTGTCACAGAGAAAATGACCCATTCGGCGATGTTCGTCGCATGGTCGCCGATGCGCTCAAAATACTTGGCGATCATCAGCAGGTCGAGTGCGAATTCACCATCATCAGGGTCCTGCGCGATGCGCTTGATGAGGTCCTTCTTCACGCGCGCGAAATAGTCGTCCACGGTGTCGTCCTCAGCGATGACCTGATCGGCAAGCGCCGTGTCGTGCTTGACATAGGCGTCCACGCTCTCGGTCACCATCTTGATGGTCGAGCGTGCCATCTCGCGCAGGAGATTACTGTTTTCCGCACCGCGCCCGCCGAGGAACGTGATGATCTCGGCAATATCCTCCGCCTGGTCGCCGATGCGCTCCATGTCCGTGATCATCTTGAGCGCCGCCGAGATCTGGCGCAGATCCTTTGCCACGGGCTGCTGCTGCAAAAGAAGCTTTAGGCACAGCGACTCGATCTCGCGCTCCTTGCGGTCGATCTCCTGATCGAGCGGTGCGACGCGCGCGGCCAGCTCCGCGTTGCCCTCCGTCAACGCCTGTGCCGAAAGGGCGATGACCTCCTCGCACAGCGCGCCCATCTCAATGAGCTCGCGGTTCAAAAGCGCAAGCTGTTCATCAAACCGGCTTCTCATTAACCGAACCTCCCCGTGATATAGTCTTCTGTCCGCTTGTCCTGCGGCTGGGAGAAAGCTTCTCCGTCTCGCCGTACTCCACAAGCTCGCCGAGCAGGAAAAACGCCGTGTGATCGGAAATACGCACCGCCTGCTGCATATTGTGCGTAACGATGACGATGGTATAACGATCCTTGAGCTCCATGGCGAGTTCCTCGATCTTCGAAGTCGAAATGGGATCGAGCGCACTTGTCGGCTCGTCCATCAGCAACACCTCGGGCTCGACCGCGAGCGCGCGGGCGATGCAAAGGCGCTGCTGCTGGCCGCCGGAGAGGCCGAGCGCGTTTTTCTTCAGGCGGTCCTTGACCTCGTCCCAAATCGCCGCACCGCGCAGGGATTTTTCAACGATCTCATCGAGCTTTGCCTTGTTCTTCACGCCGTGCGTGCGCGGACCGTAGGCAATGTTGTCGTAAATGCTCATTGGGAAGGGGTTCGGCTTCTGGAACACCATACCCACCTGACGCCTAAGCTCGCTCACGTCGACGGACGAGTCAAAAATGTCCTCGCCCTTATAGAGGACGCTGCCCGTGATCTTCACATCGGGGATCAAATCGTTCATGCGGTCGAGCGTCTTTAAAAACGTCGACTTGCCGCAGCCGCTCGGGCCGATGAGCGCCGTAATGCTTTTTTCGGGAATTTCAATGTTGATGTCCTTGAGCGCCTGATGGCTCCCGTACCACAGACACAGGTTCTCAACGGAAAGGATGTTGTTCATAGCCCTCTCCCCTCTTTCAATTTGTCTTCAAAGGCGAGGCCGTACCAGTGGCTCTCGCCGCGTTTTGCCGTTTTCTGCACGCAGTCGTCGCAGAATTCCGCCGCGTCTTTCAGGGCTTGCGGCATGCCTTTACCGTTCATCAGCTCGCCGCACAGGGCGGAGACGAACACATCACCCGTGCCATGCAGCGTCTGCGGAAGGCAGGGCTTGAAAATTTCCATATACTGCCCGTTCAGCCGCGCGCAGTAGCCGATCTCCTCCCCGCGGTGGACACCGGTGATGATGACATTTTCCACCGTGAGCGCTTTAAGAAGCGTTTCTATCGATGCGTCCATCCCGCAGCCCGCGAGAAGCGCCGCCTCCGTGCGGTTGGGCGTGATGAGCTGTGCGCTCTCGCACAGCGCGCGCATCGCCTGCACGTACTCTTCGGTAAAGCAGCCGTACAGCGCGCCGTTGTCGCCGAGCACGGGGTCGACCACAACGATGGTATCCTCCCCCGCAAAGTCGCGGAGGAAATCTTTTGCAAAATGCATCTGCTCCACCGAGCCGAAAAAGCCCATGCAGATGCCGTCGAATTTGATTTGAAGCTGTCTCCAGTGCGCGGCAAAGGCCTTCATCTCGTCCGTCATATCGCGCATGACGTAGCTGCCGAAGCCGTCCGCCGTGTGCGTCGATAAAATGGCCGTCGGCAGCGGTACCGTCTCCACCCCGTAGGAAGAGAGGATGGGCATGGCCACGCTCAGCGAACACTTGCCGAAGCAGGAAAGGTCATTTAAGAGCGCCATGCGCTTCATGCCGCTTCCGTTGACAGGTCGTATCATTGCTGTCTCCTCCTGAAGTATCGGCCGACCAGATCGGCGATGAGGTTAATGAGCATCGTCAGCAGCATCAAAATGGCCGCGATGGCGAACACCACCCCCGTATCGCTCGACTCCTTGGCGTAGAAGTACAGCGCCACCGTGAGCGTCGCGCCCGCGTTGTGCATGCCCTCAAAGAAGTTGTAGAGCATGTGCGCCGAGCCCGCCGTGAATAAGAGCGCCGCCGACTCGCCGAGGATGCGTCCGATCGACAGGATACAGCCCGTCACGATACCGTCCACGCAGCTTGGCAGCACCACCGTGCGGATGGTGCGCCATTTGCCCGCGCCCAGGCCGAACGCGCCCTCGCGGTAGCTCTGCGGTACGGTCTTGAGGCTCTCCTGTGTCGTGCGCATGACGGTTGGCAGGTTCATGATCGTCAGCGTCAGCGCACCCGCAAGAAGCGACGTGCCGTTTTTGCAGAAGATCAGCATGCCGACAAGGCCGTAGATGATCGACGGGATACCGGAGAGCGTTTCGGCCGCGTATTCGATGATGGAGACGAGCTTTTTGTTCGCCGCGTATTCATTTAAGTAGATGGCCGCGCACACGCCGAGCGGCAGCACGATTAAAAGCGTCGCGATGACGATGTAGAGCGTGCTCAGGATGTCCGGCAGGATGCCGACGCGGCTGGCAAGATAGCTCGGCGCGGTGGAGAGCATCTCCCAGGTGATGTTCGGAATGCCGTTGCCCAATATATAACCAATCATACCGACTACGAGCGCGCAAGTCAATACTGCGGCGACGCCCATCAGGAGCTTCATCGCCGTGATATAGGCCTTGCGGCGGGCCGAGGACTGCATTTTCAGCATCAGTTACCCTCCTTGTCGCGCTTTAAGAAGAAGTTGAGCGCCGCATTGATGAGCAGGATGAAAAGATACAGCACGAGCGCGATGGAAAAGAGCGCCTGACGCTGCAAGCCGCACGAATAGGCCATCTCGCTTGCGACCGCCGTTGTAAGAAAGCGGACGCTCTCAAAGATCGACGATGGCATATTCGACACGTTGCCCGAGACCATCATCACCGCCATCGCTTCGCCGATGGCGCGGCCCACGCCGAGCACGACCGCCGCGGCGATGCCGCTCTTCGCCGCCGGGACGGAGACGCGGAAATAGGTCTCGATCGGCGTCGCGCCCAGTGCGAGCGAGGCGTCCTCATATTCATGCGGAACGGCCTCGAGCGCCGTGACGCTCACCTTGATGATCGACGGCAGGATCATGACGGCCAGCACGATGATGGCCGCAAACAGGCTTGCGCCATCCGGCAGGTGGAACGTCTTGCGGATGGCAGGCACGAGCACCAGCATACCGACAAGGCCGTACACGACCGACGGGATCCCCGCGAGCAGGCTGACGGCGGCCTCCAGCACGGTGCGGACCTTCTTGGGCGCGACCTTGGAGAGGTACACCGCCGTCAAAAAACCGATGGGCACGCCGAGGACGATCGCGCCTGCCGTGCCGTAAACACTCGTTAAAATAAAGGGCAGAATGCCGTACTTCGGCTCCGCCGACGTCGACGACCACACCTTGCCCGTGAGAAACGGCACAAGGCCGATCTTCTGAATGGCCGGGATGCCGGAGATGATGAGATACACCGTGATCAGCAGCACGCATCCGACCGTAATGAGGCCGAGAAGCAGAAAAATACCGTGGACGACGGCTTCAAACATTTTTTTCCTCTGCGCCATAATTGTTTCCTCTTTTTGCTGTCAGCGGGAGACGGCTCACGCCGCCTCCCGTGATGGTTCCTGTGTTCTGTTAGTTGGCTGCGACCGCACCGGCAGCGGCGATGATGCTTGCCGCGTCAGCGGACAGCGCGTAGTCGAAGAAGGCCTGTGCCGCGGGGGAAAGCTCGGTGCCCTCCTTCGTGACGAGCACGAACGGACGCTGGACCACATAGCTGCCGTCCTTGACGGTCGCCTCCGTGGCTTCCACACCGCCGACTGTCAGCGCCTTGACGCTGTCGCCGACCGCGGAGAGGGAGGCATAGCCGATGGCGTCGGGGTTCTGGGACACGGTGTTGATGACGTCGCCCGTGGAGGTGAGCTCCTGACGGTACTGGCAGGCGTCCTTGGTGTCGGTGATGGACTCGAAGCCGTCACGCGTGCCGGAGCCGGCCTCACGTCCGATGAGCACGATCTCGGCGTCGTTGCCGCCGACGTCCTTCCAGTTGGTGATCTCGCCGGTGTAGATCTTGGCGATGGTGTCAATGTCGAGATCGGAGACAGGGTTCTCGGGACTCACGACAATGGCGATGCCGTCGAGCGCGACGACGGTCTCAACAAGGCCGGAGGCCTTTTCGTCATCCTTGAGCGCACGGCTCGAAAGGCCGATGTCGCAGCGGCCTTCGCTAACGGCCTGAATGCCGGTGCCCGAACCGGTGGGGTTATAGGTGAACTTCACGTCCTTGTTCATGGCCATGAAGGATTCGCCAAGAGAGTTGATGACCTTTTCCATCGAGGTGGAGCCGTCGGTCGAGACGGTGCCGGAGAGGGTCGTTTCGGTGTTGCTGCCGTCAGTGTTGGTGTCAGCGCTGTTGTCGTTCTTGCTGCCGCAGGCGGTCAGCAGGCTCAGCGCCATGACAGCGGTCAGCGCAAGAGTGAGAAACTTTTTCATTTGAAATACTTCCTTTCAATTTTTCCAAGATGTTGTTCCTTGCTACATTTGCCATCATAAAGGCAGGTTGTAAAATCAGAAAGTCGCCTTTTGTAAAATCGCGGTAAAAGAGAAAAAGGACGTTTTCCGTCGGAAAACGTCCTTTTTGAAGGTCAAATATCGTGTTATTCGGTGCGCAGCGCTTCGACAGGGTCCTTGCGCGCGGCGATGCCGGAGGGAATGAGGCCCGCGATGAATGTGAGCGCCATGCTGATGACCACGAGCGCCGCGCCGCCCGCCACCGGCAAGATGGCGTTCAGGCTCTCGATACCCGTCAAGTGGTGCACGACGAGGTTGATGGGGATGATCAGCAATAGCGTGATGCCGATGCCGATGGCACCGGAGCAGAAGCCCTCGATGAGCGTCTCCGCGTTGAACACGCGCGAGATGTCGCGCTTGCTCGCGCCGATGGCGCGCAGAATGCCGATCTCCTTCGTGCGCTCAAGCACCGAGATATACGTGATGATGCCGATCATAATGCTCGACACGACGAGCGAGATCGCGACGAATGCGATAAGCACATAGCTGATGGCGTTGATGATCGTCGTGACCGAGCTCATCAGAAGCGCCACATAGTCGGTGTAATCGATCTGGTCGTCTTCGGAAACGCTGCTGTTGTACTGCTCGATTGCATCGGCAATGGCGTCCTTGTCGGCAAAGGTCGAGGCGTAGATGTTGATGGTCTTGGGACTTGCGAGGTCGACGTCGCCAAGCAGCTTCAAATTGTCCTCATACGTGCCGTTCGAGACCGTCGCAGGCATGTAGTTATCATAAAGCCAGTTGTACTGCTCGCTCGTCAGCGGCGTGACAGCGGGCGACTTTTCGAGCGCCAGGTCGAGCGCCATGGCGAGCTGATCGCTTGTCATGTTAGATAGCCGCGCCTGCACGCCCGCGGCGTACTGCTCCGTCACCTGCTCGCGGATAGACTGCTCCACGTAGCCGAAAAGCGTCTCGTCGTCCATCTGCGCAATATAGGACTTGACGGTCGCCTCATCCACGCTCATCTGCTGGGCGTAGGTCGAAATGACCATCTGCTCGATGCTCGCGCGGTCGAGCGAGCCCATCTGCTGGTCCACGATGGCGGAGAGATACTCTTCGCTCGGCACGCCCATCATCGCGGTGTAGGCCGCGGCACGCTCGGTGACGGAAAGGCCCTCGAGATAGTCGGTCACGTCCGCTTCCTTCTGCTCGTCGCTCACGGAGTAGTCATCGGTCAGGAACGGCAGGCCGAGGATAACGTCGGTCGCGGGGTCTTCTTTCTGCTTGCGTAAAATCTCGGTCTGTCCCGCCTTTTCGACAAGATAGTCCGTCAGCGCGGACGTATAGCCGATCGCGCCGGAGAGCATCGAGGACACCGCGTTCTCATTCGGGCGCAGGATGCCGACGATCTTCACGCGCGTGCCGACATCGTCGGAGTTATAGAGGAAGTCGAGCCCCGTATCCGTCGTGCTGACGTCGGTATATGTGCCGCTTGCGGAATCGTACTGGTAGCGCTCGGCGGGCAGGACGATCTTGAAGCTCATATTGCAGAGGTCTTCATAGCTCCAGCTCTGGATGTCCTTGCTGTCGAATTCCGAGCCGTCGAGCATGTGCTGCATCGACTCCACGACCTCGTCCTGTGCGCTCAGGCCCAGCGAATAGATGACAAGGTCGGAAATTTCGTTGTCCTTGTTGACGATGAGCATGACCTCGTCATAATTCTGCGGCCAGGAGCCGTAAATGAGGTCATACTGCTCGTGCAGGAGGCCGCCCACGAGCTCGCCGCTCTCACTATCCTGCGGCGGGAGCATCTGCTCCCAGGTCTCCATCGCGGAGTAGGCCGAGCCGAAGCGCTCGAAATAGCTGCTGTAATCGCCACCGTAGAGCTCGCTCATGCAGGTCTGCAAAAGCTCCGTCACGTCGGACTTGAAGACCTTGCCGTCGGTGTCTTTGGCATAGATGCTCATGCCGAGGTCGTAGCCATAGGAAATGGAGCTGATATGCTGCGAAAGCTCGTTGTCGCCCTCCAGATAGGTCTTGAAGTCCTTCAAATTGTTCGTCTGCGTCTCCGCCGAGGCAAACGAGCTCATCATGTCGTACATAATGTTGTTGGAGTAGACGGCGTCGAGGTCATGCTGCTCCCCGTCGCCCTCGTCCTGCGCATGGACGCCCATCATCGAACTGACCATGCTGGACATGTCCATGCTCTCACTCTCAATCGTCAGGGGGTAGCTCGATAGCGTATCCTCCTGCACGCGGTCGATATAGGTCTGGATGCCGTTGCTCAGCGACAGAATGAGTGCGATGCCGATAATACCGATGCTGCCGGCGAAGGCCGTTAAAAACGTCCGCCCCTTTTTCGTCATCAGGTTGTTGAGCGACAGCGACAGCGCCGTCCCGAAGCTCATCGAGGTCTTTTTGCTCTTGCCCGCGGCGGGCTTTTCTTCCACGGCCTCCTCATACGGCGCGCTGTCGTCCACGATCTCGCCGTCCTTTAAGCGCACAATGCGGCTCGCGTAGGTCTCGGCAAGCTCGGGGTTGTGCGTCACCATGATAATGAGGCGGTCCTTGGAGATGTTCTTCAAGATCTCCATCACCTGCACGCTCGTCTCGCTGTCGAGCGCGCCGGTCGGCTCGTCCGCCAGCAGAATGTCCGGGTCGTTGACGAGCGCTCGCGCGATGGCGACGCGCTGCATCTGGCCGCCGGACATCTGGTTCGGCTTTTTGTCGAGCTGATCGCCGAGGCCAACGCTCTCAAGCGCCTTGACCGCGCGCTCGCGGCGCTCTGATGCTCACACCCGAGAGCGTGAGCGCCAGCTCCACGTTGCTCAATACCGTCTGGTGCGGAATGAGGTTATAGCTCTGGAAGACAAAGCCGATGGAGTGGTTGCGGTAGCTGTCCCAGTCCGAATCAGAAAAGTCCTTCGTCGATCTGCCGCCGATGATGAGATCGCCGCTCGTATAGTGGTCAAGGCCGCCGATGATGTTGAGCAGCGTCGTCTTACCGCAGCCCGAATGGCCGAGGATAGCGACAAACTCGCTCTCACGGAACTGTAAGCTCACGCCCCGCAGCGCATGGACGGTAGTATCGCCCGCCTGATAATCCTTGACGATCTGTTGCAGCTTCAGCATAGTCTGCCTTCTTTCTGAGGAAATGAATGAATAAGAATTCCAGAGTAGGATACCATTTTGACCTTTTACCGTCAACCGGCGCGGTCGAGAGTTCACCGAAAGTTCATCTTTGTTTACTACTTGATAAAAGGAGCGCCGCGGCGTCGCCGCAGCGCTCCCTGATCTTCTTTTAAGCGAACGAGGTACTCATCTGCCGCTCGATCTCATAGCGCAGCACTTCTGCGCCCGAGGCGTCGTATCCGACAAAATACACCCGATCCCATCCATAGTCGCCATAGTTGGCCTCTGTCGCCACTCCGCCAGTGAGGAAATACCGATAATCGCCGTCTTCAATCAACTCAGCGGCGAATGCTTCACGTTTCTCAAAGGTGTAGTCCCCGTTTTCATCTTGTGAAACCGCGCGGTATCGCTCGATCACGGCGCTATCGACCGCGGCATCGTCGACGCGTCCCCAGTAAAAGATATCCCTTACGACGCCGTTGCGCGCCATATCCCACCAGCCCGCGTGAATGCTCTCACCGTCTGAGCAGTCAAGCGGCACACCGAAATCGTCCTGCCAGCCAAGCAAGGTGTAGAAATGGCTCGTGCCGCAATAGGTCACATTCTCGCTGGCCATCAGCGTGACGCGCAGCGTCTTATAGATGTTCTCGGCGGGAAGGGATGTGATCTCGTGCGTCTTTTCATACACGCCGTAGCGCTGTTCGCCGTCGCGCAGAGCCATGGCGCGCGTCAGGTGTCCGCCGCCGAGCATATTGCTGATGAGCAGCGCGCAGAGCATGATGACAACTCTCTTGACCGCGCGGCGCGCCCTCGTCGGCCGCTTTTCGATCTTCTGCTTTTTCATGGCTGCGTTCCCCCTTCCGGAAGCTCGATCCTCGTCTCGATGCGCTCGCCGAAGCGGTCGTAGACGAACGTCACGTAAGTATCGCCCTCTTCAAGCGGCACGGTGTGCTGGCCGCTGTGCACGTACAAGCTGCCGCTGCTGCTCCAGCAGCTGGAATACCGGATGCTGTCTTCCCCGTACATCGTCTCGCCGCGTTCACTTTGCAGCGACATTGTCTCGATCAAACGCTCATAGACCTTTCGCCCCGGAATGCGGTCATAGCTGCTCACCCAGAGCACCGCCTGCCGCTCTCCCTCGCGCACACCGTATTCGATGCGGTTCAGCTGCACGATATCGTCCCCGACGAGGATGCGCTCGTGCAGGTCTGCCGCGCCGTCGAGCTCTTCCCATGAAATACTGTTCACCGCCGGACTCACGCGCTCGCGGATGCTCTCGTACACGCCGCCGAGCATCGGGAGCATGAAAAAGCCCTGCACACAGGCGACGATCGTGACGAAAATCGCGATACGCTGCACGATAACGAGCCAGAAGTGGCGGTACTGCTCGCGCAGGGGCCCTGCCCGTCTCCTCCGGATCACCCATCAGCTCCACGGCGCGCGCAGCGGCATCCTCCTCCGTATAGCCGTGCTCGACCAGCGCTTCAGCGTGGTCTTCGATGTGACCGGCGAGCTCATTTCTCAGATCGTTCGCCTCGTCAGCCGTCAGCCGGCCGACCTGTGCGAGCACGCGATCGCAATATTCCTTTCTGTCCATAGCCTCACCCTTTTTTAAGCAAAGTGCAGCACGGCGTTCACTGCGCCGCTGTACTCCTGCCAGGCTTTCTCCTCTTCTGTGAGCGCCGCGCGCCCGGCGCGCGTCAGGTGATAATACTTGCGCATCCGGCCGGTGGGCGCCGCCTTTTCATAGGCCTCCACATAGCCCTCGCGCTCCATGCCGTGCAGCACAGGGTAGAGCGTGCCCTCTTTCATCTCGAAGACATTGCTCGAACGGCGCGCCAGCTCCAGAATGATCTGGTAGCCGTACATGTCCTCACATGAGAGGAGCTTGAGCAGCAAAAGCTGCGTGTGGTCAATGCTCTTTTTCTTCATGTTGCACCTCCGATGATACTTATCGACCAGATGGCGGCGCTGCTGAAAACCGATGCGCCCGGCTTGAACGAACTGGCAAAGCACTATCATGAGCTGTATCCCATTGCGGCGCGCTGCGGCGTGTTTGCCAAGAGCGACATTCAGCCGCTGATTAACGAAGGCGCGGCGCGTGAGGATCTGGCGGCGTCGATTTTTCAGGCGGTTGTGAACCAGACGATTTCCGGGCTGGCGTGCGGCAAGCCGATTCGCGGGCATGTGGCGTTCTTGGGCGGGCCGCTGCACTTCCTGTCCGAACTGCGGCAGGCGTTTGTCCGCACCCTGCACCTGACGGAGGAAACCGCGATTGTGCCGGAAAATTCGCACCTCTTTGCGGCGACGGGCGCGGCGATGGCGGCGCTTTCGGGCGGCGAGGACGAAGCTGTGCCGATGGACAGCCTGCTCGAACGCCTTGAGCACGGCGTCATGTTGACCTTCGGCTTGAAGCATCTGCCGCCGCTGTTCCGCAATCAGGAGGAATACGCGGCGTTCAACCGCCGCCACGCACAAGCAAAGGTGCAGCGCGGCGATTTGGCAACGTATTCCGGCAAGTGCTATCTGGGCATTGACGCGGGTTCGACGACGACAAAGGTCGCGCTGATCGGCGAAAAGGGTGAATTGCTGTACAGCTACTACGCGGGCAATTCCGGCAGCCCGATTGAGACGGCGCGCACGGCGATGCGCGAGCTGATGGAGAAGATGCCCGACACGGCGGTGATTGCGCGCTCCTGCTCTACCGGCTACGGCGAAAGCCTGCTGAAATCAGCGTTCCGGCTTGATGACGGCGAGGTGGAGACGATTGCGCACTGCACCGCGGCGGCGTTCTTTGACCCGAAAGTGGACTGTGTGCTGGATATCGGCGGGCAGGACATGAAGTGCATCAAGCTGAAAAACGGCTCGGTGGACACGATTCTGCTGAATGAAGCGTGTTCGTCCGGCTGCGGCAGCTTCTTGGAAAATTTCGCAAACTCGATGGGCTACACAGCGGAAGGATTCGCGGCGGAAGCCCTCTTTGCGCCCGCCCCGGTTGATTTGGGAACGCGCTGCACTGTGTTCATGAACTCCAACGTCAAGCAGGCGCAGAAGCAGGGCGCGACGATACAGGACATCAGTGCGGGTCTGGCGTGTTCGGTCATCAAGAATGCGCTGTTCAAGGTCATCAAGCTCGCTGATCCGAAGGAACTGGGGCAGCATATCGTCGTGCAGGGCGGCACGTTCCACAACAAGGCGGTGCTGCGCGCGTTCGAGCAGCTTGCGGGCGTGGAGGCCGTCTGCCCGGATATTTCCGGCATGATGGGCGCGTTCGGTGCGGCGCTGATTGCGCGCGACCGGGCGTCGGGCAGCGCTACACCCTCCTCTACCCTGCCGATTCAAGACATTCTGGGCTTGCAGTGGCAGACGCGGACGGCGCGCTGTCAGGGCTGCACGAACCACTGTATGCTGACGGTCAGCCTCTTCCCCGGCGGACGGCGGCACATCACGGGCAACCGCTGCGAAAAGGGGCTGGGCAAGACCGCAGCGGGAGAAAAAGGCCCGAACGTGATGGCGTACAAGCTCAAGCGCATGTTCGACTATCAGCCGCTGACCGCCGAACAAGCCACGCGCGGCGAACTGGGCATTCCCCGCGTGCTGAACATGTATGAGAACTTCCCGTTCTGGATGACGCTGCTGACGAAGCTGGGCTTCCGGGTGGTGCTGTCTCCCGCGTCCAGCCGCGCAATCTACGAGAAGGGCATGGAGTCCATCCCGTCGGAAAGCGAGTGCTATCCGGCGAAGATGGCGCACGGGCATGTGCAGTGGCTGATTGATCAGGGCGTCGGGACAATCTTCTATCCGAGCGTGTTTTACGAGCGGCAGGAGGATATGAAGACCCAGAATCACTTCAACTGCCCGATGGTCGTGGCGAATCCGGAGAATATCGCCAACAACGTCGAGGATGTGACCGAAGGGCGCGTGCGGATGCTTAAACCGTTCCTCGCGCTGACCAGCGAAAAGACGGCGGCGGATGCGCTCGTGCGCTTCTTCCGCAAGACCTTCAATATTCCGGAGCAGGAGGTGCGCGACGCGGTTCACGCGGGCTGGGACGAGCAGCAGTGTGCCAAGACCGACGTGCGCGCCGAGGGTCTGAAGGTGCTGCAATGGATGGAGGAAAACCATCGGAAGGGCATCGTGCTGGCGGGTCGCCCGTACCACGTTGACCCGGAAATTAACCACGGTATGCCGGAGCTGATTGCCTCCTATGGGCTGGCGGTGCTGACTGAGGACAGCATCCCCGCGTCCTTCCATGGCGAGCATCCCCTGCGCGTGAGCGACCAGTGGGTGTACCATTCCCGCCTGTATGTGGCGGCGCAGTTTGTCAGCCAGCGGGATGATTTGGAGCTGATTCAGCTCAACTCCTTCGGCTGCGGGCTGGACGCCGTGACGACCGATCAGGTGGCGGAAATTCTGGAACGCTGCGGCAAGCTCTATACGCTCATCAAGATTGACGAGGTGAACTCGCTCGGCGCGGCGCGCATCCGCGTGCGCTCGCTGCTCGCCGCCGTCGCCATGCGGCGCGAGCGCGGCATCGTGGCGCATCCTGTGCCCGCGACGTATCATCGCGTGGAATATACCCGCGACATGCAGAAGAAGGGCTACACCATTCTTGCCCCCCAGATGAGTCCCATCCATTTTGACATTCTCGAGCCTATCTTCCGCCACCACGGCTATAATTTTGAGGTACTGCAAAACGACGACCGCGCCGCCATCGACGCGGGCCTCAAGTACGTCAACAACGACGCTTGCTATCCGTCCTCGATCACCGTCGGCCAGCTGATGGAGGCCGTGACCTCCGGCCGGTACGACACCGACCACCTCGCCCTCATCATGTCGCAGACGGGCGGCTGCTGCCGCGCAAGCAACTACGTCGGTTTCATCCGCCGCGCGCTCAAAAAAGCGGGCCTTGAACACATCCCTGTCATCTCGCTCAACGCCAACGGCATGGAGACGAACGAGGGCTTCCGCATCTCGCCGTCACTGCTGTTGGACGCCGCGCACGGTGTCGTGCTTGGTGACCTGCTGATGCGCTGCCTGTACCGGGTGCGCCCGTATGAGCTTGAAAAGCAGCGCGAACGCGCTGCACCACAAGTGGCGCGACATCTGCATCGACTCGCTGACGAGCGAGCATCCCAAGTACCGCTACGCCCAGCTCTGCCGCGTCATTGTCGAGGATTTCGACGCGCTGCCCATCGACGAAACGATCAAAAAGCCGCGCGTCGGCGTCGTCGGCGAAATCCTCGTCAAATACATGCCACTTGCCAACAACCATGTTGTCGACCTTTTGGAACGCGAGGGTGCAGAGGCGGTCGTTCCCGATCTTCTCGATTTCTTTGCCGCCACGATCTATGAGCAGGACTTCAAGCACACCCACCTTGGAAAGGGGTGGACTGCTTCGGCCAGCGCCAAGCTCGGCATTCCGGCACTTCAGCGCATGCGCCGCCCCGCGATCGAAGCGCTGAAGGCCAGCAAGCGCTTTGATCCCCCCATGGCCATCAACCATGTGGCGGAGCTTGCCAAGCCCTTCCTTTCAATCGGCAACCAGTACGGCGAGGGCTGGTTCCTCGCCGGTGAGATGGCAGAGCTCATCACCTCCGGCACGCCGAACATCGTGTGCATTCAGCCGTTTGCGTGCCTGCCGAACCATGTGGTCGGCAAGGGCGTCATCAAGGCGCTGCGCGCGGCCTATCCCGGCGCGAACATTGTCGCTGTCGACTATGACCCCGGCGCGAGCGAAGTGAACCAGCTCAACCGCATCAAGCTGATGCTCACCGCGGCGCAGCGCGCGCTGCACGCGCAGGAGGCCACCCCGAAAAAGCCGCAGCCGCCCGAGGCTCCGTCCATCAGCCTGCCGCACCCCAAGGTCGCAATGCTCTGAGCGCAGAAAGCGGCAGAAATTGAAAAATAGGCTTGCTTTCCGCACCTTTCTATGGTATTATGAGTACCTGTGAATATAGCGTGATCACACGTTCAACAATTTGGAGGTTTTCACCATGACTTTATTCGTTACGATTCTTCAGCTTCTCTGCGGTCTCATCGTCATCGGCATCGTCCTGTTCCAAAGCGGCAAGTCCGCCGGCTTAAGCGGTGCAATCGGCGGCGTGGCCGATTCCTTCATGGCCAAGAACAAGGCCAAAAGCACGGATGCCCGTCTTGCGCGTGCCACCAAGTGGGTCGGCGCTGCGTTCATCGTCCTGACGCTCGTGCTGAATATGCTGTAAGAGCAAACGAATCCATAATGAAGAAGAGCGGAAGCACATGCTTCCGCTCTTCTTTTTCATTTGGGAATCCTGCTGCAAACAGCGGGAATTGATACAATCGGCAAGTCACTCTGCTCTGTGCGTTTTGACAGCATTCTGCCTCGCTAGTCAATTTTCCTTTTCAGAAACGATAAAAAGCCCTTTTGTATGGCTTCGCGATCTGCCATACAAAAGGGCTTTTTACTTATAATTCAGCTTTCGACTGCGGGGTTGGTTTAGACCAACTCGATCATCGCGGTCAGCGCCGTGCCAAGAGCCGCCTTCGGCGGTTGCACGGCTGCACACCGCCTGCGGGCGGGCGTCGGCAGCGCCTCGACCGCACGTTAGCCTATTCTTAGACCAACTCGATCATCGCGGTCTCGGCGGCGTCGCCGCGGCGGACGCCGGTGCGAACGATGCGGGTATAGCCGCCGTTGCGCTCAGCATAGTTGGGAGCGATCTCCTTGAAGATCTTCTTGCAGACGTCTTCACGGGTGATGAAGGCCATCGCCTGACGATAAGCCGCCAGATCGCCCTTCTTGCCGAGGGTGATCATCTTCTCAGCCAGGGGCTTGATCTCCTTGGCGCGGGTGACCGTGGTCTCCATCTTGCCGTTATCCAGGAAATCGGTGACCTGCTGACGGAGCATCGCCATACGCTGATCGGTAGTCTTACCGAGCTTACGAGTTCCGGGCATAGTGGTTTTCCTCCTTGTAAGGATAAGTTGTCGGCCGTCGTTCTACGCGTGGGCGTAGGGTGCCGGTCTTAGTTGTTGTCTTCGCTGGCGAGGGACAGGCCCATCATGGCCAGCTTGTTGATGACCTCTTCAAGACTCTTGCGGCCGAGGTTTCTCACCTTCATCATATCGTCCTCGGTCTTGGAAATCAGATCCTCGACCGTGTTGATATTGGCACGCTTGAGGCAGTTGAAGCTGCGCACGCTGAGATCGAGCTCCTCGATCGTCAGCTCGAGCACCTTGTCGCGCTGCGCTTCGGCTTTCTCCACGACGGTGGACTTGCTGCCCATCGCGTCGGAAAGGTCGGTGAAGAGAGCGAAGTGATCGCAGAGGATCTTGGCGCCGAGAGAGACGGCGTCACGCGGACTGATGGTGCCATCGGTCCAGACCTCAAGCGTCAGCTTGTCGAAGTCGGTCATGTTGCCCACGCGGGTGTTTTCCACGGTGTAGTTGACCTTGTACACGGGCGTGTAGATCGAGTCGACGGGAATGACGCCGATCGTGGTCTGCGCCGGCTTGTTGCGGTCAGCGGGGACATAGCCGCGGCCGTGGCTGAGCGTCAGCTCCATGTTGAGCGTCGCTCCGGCGTCGAGCGTTGCGATGTGCAGGTCGGGGTTGAGGACCTCGACCTCGCTGTCGCACTTGATGTCGCCGGCCTTGACCTCGCACGGACCCACAGCCTCAATATAGACGGTCTTGATGCCGTCGGTATTGTGCAGACGGGTAATGAGGCTCTTAACGTTCAGCACGATCTCGGTCACATCCTCCTTGACGCCGGGGATGGTGGAGAACTCGTGCTGCACGCCGGCGATCTTGATAGAGGTCGCCGCGGTGCCGGGCAGGGACGAGAGCATAATGCGGCGAAGCGCATTGCCGAGCGTGATGCCGTACCCGCGCTCAAGGGGCTCCACGGTAAATTTGCCGTAGGTGCCGTTCGCGGGGTCTTCCACGCACTCGATCTTGGGCTTTTCAATTTCAATCATGCAGTTACCCTCCATTTCCATTCTGTGGTCTCAAAGTCCACACCAAAATTCTGCGTGTGTCTGTTGAGGGCTCGCCGCCGATTACTTGGAGTACAACTCAACGATGAGGTGCTCCTCAACGGGAACATCAATTTCTTCGCGGGCGGGAAGGCGAACCACGGTGCCCTTGAGGCTGTTCTTATCGCGCTCCATCCAGGTGGGGACCAGGAACACGGGAGCGTCCTGACCCATCAGACGCTTGAAGACCTCGGAGGAGCGGCTGCTCTCCGCGACCTCGATCACATCGCCGGCCTTGACGAGGTAGGAAGGAATGTTGACCTTCTTGCCGTTGACGGTGAAGTGAGCATGGCTGACGAGCTGACGGGCCTGACGGCGGGTCATCGCAAAGCCCATGCGGTAAACAACGTTATCCAGACGGCGCTCGACCGTGATGAGCAGGTTGTCACCGGTCTTGCCGGGGGCGGCAGCGGCAGACTCGTAGTAGCCGCGGAACTGCTTTTCGAGGATACCGTAGATGAACTTGACCTTCTGCTTTTCAGCAAGCTGAAGGCTGTATTCGCTCTTCTTCTTTCTCATCTGGCTGCCGGGGTTGCGATTAGTGGTCTTCTTCGCATAGCCCATCACAGCAGGAGAAATGCCCAAAGCCTTGCAGCGCTTGGCGATCGGCTGCATATTCTTTGCCATAGTGCTTTTTACCTCCTCTTTCGATTAGACGCGACGGCGCTTCGGGGGACGGCAGCCGTTGTGCGGGATGGGCGTGACGTCCTTGATCATCGTGACCTCCAGGCCGACAGCCTGCAGGGCGCGGATCGCAGCTTCACGACCCTGGCCGGGGCCCTTAACAAAAACCTCGACCGTCTTGAGGCCATGCTCCATCGCAGCGGTAGCAGCCGTTTCAGCGGCGCTCTGAGCGGCGAACGGAGTGGACTTCTTGCTGCCGCGGAAGCCGAGGCCGCCGGAGGAAGCCCAGGAAAGGGCGTTGCCCTGCGTATCGGTCACCGTGACCATGGTGTTGTTGAAGGAGGAACGAATATGAACCTGACCACGTTCGACGTTCTTCTTTTCGCGGCGACGGCGGATAACCTTCTTACCGGTTTTAGCATTGTTTGCTGCCATATTCTATTCTCCCTCCTTACTTCTTCTTGTTCGCAATGGTCTTCTTGGGGCCCTTGCGGGTACGAGCGTTGGTCTTGCTGCGCTGACCGCGAACGGGCAGGCCGCGGCGATGACGGGTGCCGCGATAGCAGCCGATCTCGCTCAGACGCTTGATGTCGAGTGCGGTCTGACGGCGAAGGTCGCCTTCCACGATGTAGCTGTGGTCGATGGCTTCACGAAGCTTGGCCTCGTCAGCATCGGTCAGATCCTTCACGCGGGTGTCGGGGTTCACGCCTGTCTGTGCCAGGATCTCCTGAGCACTCTTTCTGCCAATACCATAGATATAAGTCAAACCGATTTCGATTCGCTTATCCTTGGGCAGGTCAATACCGGCAATACGTGCCATACTTTTTAACCTCCAATTAAGTCTTAGCCCTGGCGCTGCTTGTGCTTGGGATTCTCGCAAATGACCATGACACGGCCTTTACGACGAATGATCTTGCACTTCTCGCACATCGGCTTCACGGACGGTCTTACTTTCATGTCGATAAACCTCCATTACTTAGTACGCCAGGTAATGCGACCGCGGGTCAGGTCGTAGGGAGACATCTCCACCGTGACCTTGTCACCTGGCAGGATCCTGATGAAATTCATTCTGAGCTTTCCGGAAATATGCGCCAATATCGTGTGTCCATTTCCAATGTCTACTTGGAATGTGGTGTTGGGCATGGCCTCAACGACAACGCCTTCCACTTCAATCATGTCGGATTTTGCCAAGTGTTATCCCTCCTGGTCCGGATTTTCCTTGCCGCTGTATGCAGCGATGGCTTTACGAAGCTCACTGTTTGTGATTTTTTCCTTGCTTCTGATCTTCTCGGCGACAGGCGCCGCGCTCTCTGCGATGAAGCGGACATGCTTTTGCTTTTTCCGCTTCGGCGCTTCGATCCTGCGGCTCTTGCCGTCGGCCAGCAGCAGGTACTCCCCTTCTGTTTCCAGCACGAAGAAGTATTTTCCCTGTTCTCTGCCGGCAGTTGCCTGAACAAGATTCGCAATGTCCATGGCGTCCTCTTACGGTGCGGGAGCCGTCAGAATTTCGGGCTCTCCGGCGGTGATGAGGATCGTGTTCTCGTAGTGCGCCGCGTATTTGCCGTCACGGGTCTTGACGGTCCAGCCATCGCTCATCTGGCGGATGGCTGCGGTGCCCGCGTTCACCATCGGTTCGACGGCGATCGTCATGCCGCGCAGCAGCTTCGGCCCGTGGCCCGGAGCCCCGTAGTTGGGGATCTCGGGCGCTTCGTGCATGTTTCTGCCGATGCCATGGCCGACATACTCGCGCACGACGGAGAAGCCGTTCGCCTCCTCACATACGCCTGCACGGCGTGGGAGATGTCGGAGATGCGGTTGCCCTCGCGGGCCTGCGCAAATCCTTCAAAAAAGCTCTGACGAGTCACGTCGATCAACCGCTGTGCCTCTTCGGAAATCTTTCCGCAGGGGTAAGTAGCCGCGCAGTCGCCGTGGAAGCCGCCGATGTAGGCGCCCACGTCCACGCTGACGATGTCGCCCTCCTTGAGCACCCGGGGACCCGGGATGCCGTGGATGATCTCGTCGTTGACGGACACGCACACGCTGGCGGGATAGCCGTTGTAGTTTAAGAACGACGGCTCAGCGCCCTGCGAACGAATGAAATGGAACACTGCTTTGTCAATTTCTTGGGTTGTTACGCCGGGCTTTACCATTTCCCCTGCTAACGCACGGGCAGCCGCGGTAATTTTTCCCGCTCGGCGCATCAATTCGATCTCGCGCTCTGATTTCACAATGATCATGGATTAACCATCCTGTCTCAGTATTGCGAGGATCGCCTTGGAGGTGGCCTCGACCGAGCCCATATCCTCCACCGGGTACAGAACGCTGCGGGACTTATAGAAGTCCTTGAGCGGTTCTGTTTCTCTATGATAGACCGCAAGGCGGTTTTTCACCGTCTCGGGCTTATCATCCTTGCGGGTGACCAGCTCGCCGCCGCAGACGTCGCAGACGCCCTCGGCTTTGGGCGGCACTGCCACGATGTGGTAGCTTGCGCCGCACTTGCTGCAAACCCTGCGTCCGCTCATGCGCTCCTCGATGGTCTCGTCGGCGACCTCCAGGGAAACGACATGATCGAACCGGATACCGGCTGCCTCGAGCGCTTCCGCCTGCGCGATCGTGCGGGGCACACCGTCGAGGATGTAGCCCTTCGCACAATCGGGCTCGGCGAGCCGCTCTTTAATGATGCCGATGATGACCTCATCGGGTACCAGGTGGCCTTCGTCCATATAGGTCTTGGCCTTCATTCCCGTCGGCGTGCCCTCTTGGATGGCCGCGCGCAGAATGTTACCGGTGGAAATCGCGGGGATTCCTAACTCGCGGGAGATGACAGCGGCCTGCGTGCCTTTGCCAGCGCCCGGAGCGCCCAATAAAATCAGTTTCATAGAAACGCCTCTCTTACTCGAGGAAGCCCTTGTACTGGCGCATCATCATCTGAGACTCCAGCGCGCGGACCGTCTCAAGTGCAACACCGACAACGATGATGACCGAGGTACCGCCGATGGCGAGGCCGGAGTTGCCCAGCAGTTTGCCGGCGATCAGCGGGCAGATGGCCACGATGCCGAGGTAGATGGCGCCGAAAAGGGTGACCTTGTTGAGAACCTTGGCAATGAAGTCAGACGTGGGCTTGCCCGGACGGAAGCCGGGGATGAAGCCGCCGTTGCGCTTGAGGTTGTTGGAGATCTCAACGGGGTTGAACTGAATGGTAGCGTAGAAGTAGCTGAAGCCGATGATCATCAGGAAGTACACGATCAGGTAAAGAACGGACTTCGTGTCGATCGCGTTGTAGATGCTGCGGCCAACGGTGCCCTCCTCGGGAATGCCGACGAAAGCCCAGATGGTGGCGGGCAGGGACGCGATGGTCTGCGCGAAGATGATGGGCAGAACGCCGGACATGTTCACCTTCATGGGAAGGGTGGATGCCTGGCCGCCGTACATCTTGCGGCCGACCTGACGCTTGGCGTACTGGACGGGGATGCGGCGCTCGGCCTCGTTGACGTGGACGATCAGAACGACCATCGCAAGCATGCCGACGATCAGCAGCGCGATCCACAGGCAGCCGATGGAGCCCTTGGTGCGGATGTAGCTCGCACCCATCGTGACCATGTTGGGCATGCGGGACAGGATACCTGCAAACAGGATGATGGAGATACCGTTGCCGACACCGAACTCATTGACCTGCTCGCCCAGCCACATCACGAACGAAGAACCGGCAACAAACGAAACGATGATCACGAGCGCCGGCCAGATGCCCTGCTGCTCGAGGATGCTGTAGTTCTTGCAGATCATGTAGTAGCCAAAGCCCTGAAGCAGGGCGATCGCCACGGTCGCGTAGCGGGTGATGGAGGCGATCTTCTTCTTGCCGGCCTCGCCGCCGTCGCGGGCGAGACGCTCGAGCGCGGGGATCGCGATCGTCAACAGCTGGATGATGATCGAGCTGTTGATGTAGGGCTGGACGCCCAGCGCGAAAACCGTCGCTTCTGCGAACGCGCCGCCGGACATGACGTTGTAGAGGCCAAGCACGGTGCCGCTCATGCTGTCGAGATAGTTGCCGAGCAGCGTCGTGTTGATATAGGGGACGGGGATCGCGTTACCGATGCGGAAGATCAGAAGGATCAGCAGCGTGAACACGATCTTCTTGCGCAGTTCGGGAACGCCCCAGGCCTTACGGATCGTCTGAATCACTTAGACCACCTCTGCCTTTCCGCCAGCTGCTTCAATAGCTTCCTTAGCAGACTGGGAAAACGCAGCGGCCTGAACAGTGACCTTCTTGGTAACAGAGCCGTTACCGAGCACCTTGTAACCATACGCGCACTTGCTCAGGATACCCTTAGCAAGCAGAGCCTCTGCGGTAACGGTCTCGCCGTCCTCGAACTTGTCGAGCGCACTCAGGTTGATGATCTCATAGGGCTTTGCAAAAATGTTGTTGAAGCCGCGCTTCGGGGTACGGCGTGCCAGAGGCATCTGGCCGCCTTCGAAACCGACGCGGACACCGCCGCCGCTGCGGGCCTTCTGGCCCTTGTGACCGCGGCCGCCGGTCTTGCCGTTGCCGCTGCCGTGGCCGCGACCCTTGCGGAACGCTTCCTTGGTGGAACCAGCGGCGGGAGACAGATTATACAGTTCCATATCTGTTCCTCCTTATTTCTCTTCAGTGACCTGCAGCAGATAGCCGATCTTGGCGATCTTGCCACGCGTCTGGTCGTTGTCGGGCTGCACGCTCGTATCGCCGATCTTGCGCAGACCCATGGAATTGGCAGTAGCAATGTGCTTTTCGTGTCTGCCGTTCAAGCTCTTGACGAGCTCAACTTTTAAATTAGCCATGACGCTCTGCCTCCTTAACCGATGATCTCGTCCACGCTCTTGCCGCGGATCTTGGCGACCTGCTCCGCGCTGCGCATGGACTTCAGGCCTTCGATCGCAGCGCCAACAACGTTGTTGGGGTTGTTGGAGCGCAGGCACTTAGTACGAATATCCTTGATGCCGGCAGCCTCAACGACGGCACGGACAGCGCCGCCGGCGATCACGCCGGTACCGGGGGCAGCGGGCTTCATCAGCACGCGGCCGGCGCCGAACTCGCCGATCGTCTCGTGAGGAATGGTGGTACCATCAAGGGTAACGGTGATCATGTTCTTCTTGGCAGCCTCGAGGCCCTTGCGGATCGCTTCGGGAACTTCAGCAGCTTTGCCAAGGCCGTAACCGACCTTGCCCTTGCCGTCGCCAACGACCATCAGAGCAGAGAACTTGGCCACGCGGCCGCCCTTCACGGTCTTGGAAACACGGTTGAGGAAAACGAGCTTTTCCATGTATTCGCTCTGTTCGCGTTCAAATCTAGGCATTGTATTTTCCTCCTCCCTTAGAATTCCAGGCCGCCCTCGCGGGCGCCTTCAGCCAGCTCTGCAACGCGGCCGTGATACAGGTAACCGCCGCGGTCGAAGACGACCGTGTCGATGCCCTTGGCCTTGGCGCGCTCAGCGATCAGCTTGCCAACGGCACGGGCGGCAGCCTTGTTGCCGCCGTTGCCTTCGATCGCCTTGTCCAGGGAGGAAGCGGCGACCAGCGTGTTGCCGGCAACATCGTCGATGATCTGGGCGTAGATGTTCTTTTCAGAACGGAAAACGTTCAGGCGGGGTCTCTCGGGAGTGCCGGAGACTTTGGCGCGAACGCGCTTATGACGCTTGATGCGCTGTGCTTTGGTATCGGGTCTTTTAATCATATCGGCACACCTCCTTACTTCTTAGCGCCGGTCTTACCGACCTTGCGGCGAATGACTTCGTCAGCATACTTGATGCCCTTGCCCTTGTACGGCTCGGGAGGACGCTTTTCGCGGATCTCAGCGGCAAACTGACCGACCTTCTGCTTGTCGCAGCCAGAAACGACGATCTGGTTGGGCTGGGGGAACCTCGATGGTGATGCCGTCGATCTCGGGGACTTCCACTGTGTGGGAGTAGCCGATGTTCAGGACGAGCTTGTTGCCCTCCTTGGCAGCACGATAGCCAACGCCGTTGACTTCGAGCGTCTTCTTGTAGCCATCGGTGACGCCGACGACCATGTTGTGCAGCAGAGCGCGGGTCAGGCCGTGCAGAGCGCGGTTCTCCTTGCCGTCGTCGGGACGGGAAACGAGAAGCTCAGCGCCTTCCTGCTTGATGGTCATGCTCGGCTGGAGCTGCTGGGTCAGGGTACCCTTGGGGCCCTTGACGGTGACAAGGTTGCCGTCCGCGACGGTGACTTCGACACCCGCGGGAATGGCAACGGGCATTTTACCAATTCTACTCATTGTTTTATACCCTCCTTACCACACGAACGCAAGGACTTCGCCGCCGATGTGAGCCGCGCGAGCAGCCTTGTCGGTCATAACGCCCTTGGAGGTGGAGACGATGGCAATACCGAGGCCACGGAGCACGCGGGGCAGTTCATCTGCGCCGACGTAAACACGCAGGCCGGGCTTGCTGACGCGGCGGAGGCCGGTGATGACCTTGTCCTTGCCGTTGTACTTCAGGGTGATGTGAATCATGCCCTGGGTACCATCGTCAACGATCTGATAGCTCTTGATGTAGCCCTCGTCCAGCAGAATCTGAGCAATGCTCTTCTTCATGTTGGAAGCGGGGACATCCACAGTGTCATGACGGGCACTGTTTGCGTTGCGGATGCGGGTGAGCATATCCGCAATGGGGTCAGTGATATGCATAGTGTAAATCCTCCTGATTTAGAGTTACGGTCATGAACCGTTTAGGTCACGAGGTATCAGTGCCAATTTGGAACGTGCCCACACGCGTGTGAACACGCGTAATTGACACTGACCTTTCGCGATCCTTTATCGCCAGAACGTCCATATCGCAACGTTCGTGGTTATGAGTTTGTTTCGGAGGCTCAAGCTCCGAGGTGTCGGGCTGTTGAAAAACTTCAACAGCAGGTCCTTCTTGAGATTTTTTCGTTAGACGAGGCGAAGCGACGCCGACGTACTTTGTGTACGCCAAGGAGCTTCAACGAAGTATAACGAAAAAAGATCAGAAGGAAGCCTTGCGAACGCCGGGGATCTCGCCCTTGTAGGCTAACTCGCGGAAGCAGATACGGCAGACGCCATAGTCACGAAGATACGCGTGGGGGCGGCCGCAGATCTTGCAGCGGTTGTAGCGGCGGGTGGAGAACTTAGCAGGAGCCTGCTGCTTGAGAATCATAGATTTCTTAGCCATTTTTGATATCCTCCTACTTAGCGTTCAAAGGGAGCGCCGACCAGGGTCAGCAGCTCGCGGGCTTCTTCGTCGGTCTGGGCGGTGGTGCAGATGACGACGTCCATGCCGCGGATCTTGTCGATCTTATCGTACTCGATCTCGGGGAAGATCAGCTGCTCCTTGATGCCCAGGGCATAGTTGCCGCGGCCGTCGAAAGCGTTGGCGCTGATGCCGCGGAAGTCGCGGACACGGGGAAGCGCAACGTTGAACAGACGATCGAGGAATTCCCACATCTTGTCGCCGCGGAGGGTGACCTTCGCGCCGATGGGCATATCCTCACGCAGCTTGAAGTTTGCGATGGACTTCTTCGCCTTGGTGACGATGGCCTTCTGGCCGGTGATGGTGGTCAGGTCGCGCACGACCGCCTCGAGGACCTTAGCGTTCTCCTTGGCCTCGCCGCAGCCGACGTTCACGACGACCTTGTCGATCTTGGGGACCTGCATGGTGGACTTATAACCGAACTTCTTATAGAGAGCGGGTGCCACTTCTGCCTTATACTGTTCTTTCAGTCTTGCCATTGTGAACTACTCTCCTTTCTTAAAGCTCGGCGCCGCAGTGCTTGCACACGCGGGACTTCTTGCCATTTTCGATCTTGTGCGCGATGCGGGTGCCCTTGTCGCACTTGGGGCACACGACCTGCACCTTGGAAGCGTACATGGCAGCCTCACGCTGCACAATGCCGCCGGTCTCGCCCTGCTTGCGGGGCTTGACGTGGCAGGTCACCTTGTTGATGCCCTCGACCACGACCTTGGCTTCGCTGGGAACGGTGCCGAGCACCTTGCCCTGCTTGCCCTTGTCCTTGCCGGACAGGACGATAACGGTATCGCCCTTTTTCACATTCATAGCCATTCTTCAAGCCCTCCTTAGACAACTTCCGGAGCCAGGGAGAGGATCTTGAGGAAGTCCTTCTCACGCAGCTCGCGAGCGACGGGCCCAAAGATACGGGTGCCGCTGGGGTTCTTGTCGTCCTTGATCAGGACCGCAGCATTCTCGTCGAAGCGGACATAGGTGCCGTCTTCGCGGCGGACGCCCTTGGCAGAGCGGACGATAACGGCCTTGACGACCTCGCCCTTCTTGACCTGACCGCCGGGGGCAGCCTTACGCACGGACGCGACGATGATATCGCCGATGTTGCCGTACTTGCGGCCGGAGCCACCGAGAACGCGGATGCACTTGATTTCCTTGGCACCGGTGTTATCGGCGACCTTCAGAAAACTTTCCTGCTGAATCATTGTTCCGGTACCTCCTTACTTAGCTTTTTCGACGATCTCGACCACGCGCCAACGCTTGTCCTTGGACAGGGGGCGGGTCTCCATCACCTTGACGGTATCACCGATACCGCACTGGTTGTTCTCATCGTGGGCCTTGAGCTTATAGGTGCGGCCGACGATCTTCTTATACAGGGGATGGGCCACGCGGTCAGCGATCGCAACGACGACGGTCTTGTCCATCTTGTCGGAAACGACCTTACCAACGCGGACCTTACGGGAGGAAATTCTCTTCTCTTCCATCTTACTTCTCCTCCTTCTCACGGATCATGGTTTTGACTCGGGCAATATCACGCTTGGTCTGGACGAGCTTCTGGGGGTTATCCAGCTGATTCGTCGCGTGCTGCATGCGCAGCATAAACAGATCCTTCTTCAGGGCGTCGAGCTTCTCATTGAGCTGAGCGACGCTCATTGCACGAACTTCACTTGCCTTCATCTTCATTCACCTACTTCCTGGGTCTCGGCCTCGCGCTTGACGATCTTCGTCTTGATGGGCAGCTTGTGGCTGGCCAGACGGAGCGCCTCACGCGCGACTTCTTCGGAAACACCGGCGATCTCAAACATGATACGGCCGGGCTTGACAACTGCTACCCAATACTCGGGAGAGCCCTTACCGGAACCCATACGGGTCTCGGCAGGCTGCTTGGTAACGGGCTTATCGGGGAAAATCTTGATCCAGACCTGACCGCCACGCTTGGTGTAACGGGTCATGGCGACACGGGCCGCCTCGATCTGGTTGCTGGTGATCCACGCGGGCTCAGTGGCCTGGAGGCCGTACTCACCATAAGTAATGGTGTTGCCGCGGGTCGCCTTGCCGGTCATACGACCGCGCTGAACGCGACGATATTTCACTCTCTTCGGCAGAAGCATTACTGAGCGCCTCCTTCCTTATTCTCGGCCGGCTTGCGGTAGCCGCCCTGGGGACGATCGCCCTGGGGACGGTTGCCGTTGCGGTTGAAGCCGCCCTCACGGCGCTGATAGCCGCCCTGGCCATCACGGCGGGGACGACGGTCACCGTCGCGGCGAGGACGACGCTCGCGGCGCTCCTCATACGGCTTGGTGGTATCGAGCGTACGCGGGGTGGTACGCAGGGTCTGGGTGAGGACCTCGCCCTTGTAGATCCAAACCTTCACGCCGATGCGGCCAAAGGTGGTCGCAGCCTCGGCGAAGCCGTACTCGATGTCGGCACGGATGGTCTGCAGGGGGATGGTGCCCTCGTGATAGTGCTCAACGCCAGCGATCTCGCGGCCGCCGAGACGACCGGAGCAGCAGCATTTGATGCCCTTGGCGCCGGCGCGCATGGCGCGGCCCATGGCGTTCTTCATCGCGCGGCGGTGAGAGATACGCTTTTCGAGCTGCTGGGCGATGTTCTCAGCGACGAGCTGAGCGTTCATGTCGGGATTGCGGACCTCGACGATGTTAAGCTTGACCTTCTTGCCGATCAGAGCCTCGACCGCGAGACGCAGCTTCTCGACCTCCGCGCCGTCCTTGCCGATGACCATGCCGGGGCGCGCGCAATGAACGAACAGCGTCACAACATCATTGCTGCGCTCGATCTCGATCTTGGGCACGCCAGCGCCGTACAGGCTCTTCTTGACGAACTTGCGGATCTTGTTATCTTCAACGATCAGGTCGCCGACCTTCTCGTCTCTGGCATACCAGCGGGAGTCCCAGTCTTTGATGACGCCGACGCGCATGCCGTGGGGATTAACTTTCTGTCCCATAAAACTGTCTCCTCCCTTTAGTCTCTCTCAGCGACGGCGAGCGTCACGTGAGAGGTTCTCTTGTTGATGCGGTAGCCGCGGCCCTTGCTGGCGGGGATCATGCGCTTGAGGATCGGGCCGGAAGTCGCGTAGACCTCGGACACGTACAGCTTGGAGGTATCCATGCTGAAGTTGTTCTCGGCGTTGGCGACAGCGCTCTTTAAGAGCTTGACCAGGGGCTCGGACGCAGCCTTGGGGGTCTGCATCAGGAGCGCCATGGCAGTGTTGATGTCCTTACCGCGGATCAGGTCGCAGACGATCTGGACCTTGCGGGGAGAGATGCGGACATATCTCAGATATGCTTTAGCTTCCATGTTCTGCATTCTCCTTCCTTATTTCGTCTTGGTATGGCCGCGGAACGTACGGGTGGGAGCGAACTCGCCCAGCTTGTGGCCGACCATATCTTCCTGAATATAAACGGGAACGTGCTTGCGACCGTCGTGGACGGCGATCGTGTGACCGACGAAGGAGGGGAAGATGGTGGAGCTGCGGCTCCAGGTCTTGAGGACCTTCTTCTCACCGGTCTTGTTCATCTCTTCGACTCGCTTGATCAGCTCAGGGGCAACAAACGGGCCTTTTTTAATGCTTCTGCTCATTTTTACATTGCCTCCTTTTACTTATCGTTACGACGCTTGACGATGAACTTGTTCGTCGGGTTCTTCTTCGAACGGGTCTTGTAACCCATAGCCGGCTTGCCCCACGGGGTCATGGGACCGGGGTGACCGACAGGGCTCTTACCTTCACCACCGCCGTGGGGGTGGTCGTTCGGGTTCATGACGGAACCGCGGACGGTCGGACGGACGCCCATGTGGCGCTTGCGGCCGGCCTTACCGATGTGAACGTTCTCGTGATCGATGTTGCCGACCTGGCCGATGACGGCCATGCAGTTGGTGCGGACGATGCGCACTTCGCCGGAAGGCATACGGATCTGAGCGTCGCCGTTCTCCTTCGCCATCAGCTGCGCAGCAGTACCGGCGGAGCGGACGAGCTGAGCGCCCTTGCCGGGGTGCATCTCAATGTTGTGGATGACGGTACCGACAGGGATGTTGGCGATGGGCAGGCAGTTGCCCGGCTTGATATCAGCGGAGGCGGAAGAGATGATCTTGTCGCCAGCCTTCAGGCCGACAGGAGCAATGATGTAGCGCTTCTCGCCGTCCTCGTACTGGACGAGAGCGATGAACGCGCTGCGGTTGGGGTCATACTCCAGGCGCAGGACAGTCGCGGGGACGTCCATCTTGTCGCGCTTGAAGTCGATGATGCGGTACTTCTGCTTGTTGCCGCCGCCGTGATGACGGACGGTGATGCGGCCGTAGCTGTTGCGGCCGGCATGCTTCTTCTGAGACTCGACCAAGCTGCGTTCGGGCTTGGCCTTCTTGTCGATCCCCTCGAAGGCGGACACAGTCATGTGACGGCGGGAGGGGGTAGTGGGCTTAAACGTCTTAATAGCCATTTCTCATATCCTCCTTACACCATGCCCTCGAACAGCTCGATGGTCTTGGAATCTTCAGCGAGCTGCACATAGGCCTTCTTCCAGCTGCGGGTCTTGCCCAGGCGGCCGGCGCCGAGGCGCTTGGCCTTGCCGCTGACGTTGAGCGTGTTGACCTTGGCGACCTTAACGCCGAAAGCGGTCTCAACAGCGTTCTTGATCTCCACCTTGCCGGCGTCCTTGGCAACTTCGAACACATACTTCTTGTTCGCAACGTCGACCATGGAGCGTTCGGTAATGATCGGACGAATGACGATATCGTAAACGTTAGCCATTATGCGAACACCTCCTCGATCACTGCGAGGGGCATCCTTGTCGATCACGAGGGTCTTGGCGTTGAGCAGATCGTAGACGTTGATGAGCTTTGCGGGCGCGGTGGTGACACCGGGCAGGTTGCGGGCGCTCTTGACAACGACCTCGTTGACCTCGGGAGTGATGACAGCGGCCTTGCCGTCAGCCTTGACGGCGGAGAGAAAGCTGCGGAAGTCCTTGGTCTTGATAGCGTCGAGCGCGATCTTGTCGACAACGACGATCTCGCCCTGTGCCGCCTTGGCGGACAGCACGCTCTTGAGCGCGAGACGCTTGACCTTCTTATTCAGCACATAGCTGTAGCTGCGGGGCTTGGGGGCGAAGACGATACCGCCGTGCGTCCACTGCGCGCGGGTGCTGCCCTGACGGGCGCGGCCGGTACCCTTCTGACGCCACGGCTTTCTGCCGCCGCCGGAAACCTCAGCGCGGGTCAGAGCGCTCTGCGTGCCCTGACGGCAGTTGGCAAGATGATTTTTTGACGACCTCGTGGACAACGCTCATGTTCGGCTCGATACCGAAGATCGCGTCGTTCAGCTCCACGGAACCGACTTCAGCGCCGGTCATGCTGACAACTTTAATCGTAGACATTTATCAAGCACTCCTTTCCTTATATCTTTCTGGCGGAAGCCTTCTGCGGGTTGCGGCCGGAAGCCTTCTGCGGGTTCTTGCTGATGTCGGCACCAGCCTGCTTGATCTTGTGGGACCTTGACGGTGGTCTTCACGGTGACGAGGCTGCCCTTGGGACCGGGGACCGCGCCGCGGACGACGAGCATGTTGAGCTCGGGGTCGACCTTGACGACCTCAAGGTTCTGGATGGTGACAGTCTCCACACCGTACTGGCCGGGGCCGATCTTGCCCTTGAAGATACGGCTGGGGTCGGTGGTGGAGCCCATGGAACCGGCGTGACGGTGGACGGGGCCGCCGCCGTGGGTCATACGACCGCGGCTGGCGTTCCAGCGCTTGATAACGCCGGTGTAGCCGTGACCCTTGCTCGTACCGGTGACGTCAACGAAGTCGCCGGACTTGAAAGGTGTCAGCCTTGATGACGGCGCCGAGCTCCAGCTCGCTACCGTTGTCGAGGGCGAACTCGCGCAGGTACTTCTTGGGGGAAACGCCAGCCTTGTTCAGGTGGCCGAGTTCGGGCTTGGAGAGCTTCGCTTCGCGAATGTCCTCGTAGCCTAGCTGGACAGCCTCATAACCGTCGTTCTCGTTTGTCTTCTTCTGGGTGACCACGCAGGGGCCCGCCTCGATCACGGTAACGGGGATCACGTGACCGTTCTCATCGAAGATCTGGGACATCCCGACCTTCTTGCCGATGATTGCTTTCATGTATGATCCTCCTGTAAAAGTATTGGTCGGCTTAGTTAGCGGCAACTCCCCGCCATTGCTCTGCCGACTTGACCTAGCCCGTCTCACGCAAGTCGATGGGCTTTTAGAGCAACAAAGGTATTTTTCAAAAACGGCGGCGCCGTTTTTGAGTTAGTTTACAGTTTGCGCACTCACTTCGCTCGCGTACAAACAAACTGAGGGTGTTTTTCCACGCACATGTCGCGGCCAAAACGATTTTCATTGTTTCGCGTCTGCGGACGCGAAATAATGAAGCGAGGGATTGATTTTTTCGTCAACGAAGCGCGGGCTGTAACAGTATCTGGTATGCAAATCAGCGCAACGATCATCACGGAAAATTAGAGCTTGATCTCGGCTCAACGGGAAGCTCGAGACCCATCAGAGCCTCGACCGTCTTGGGGGGTGGAGTTGGTGATGTCGATCAGGGCGCTTGTGGGTACGGCGCTCAAACTGCTCACGGCTGTCCTTGTACTTATGCACAGCGCGCAGGATGGTGACGACTTCCTTCTTGGTGGGCAGAGGGATGGGGCCAGAGACGGTAGCGCCGGTGCGCTTGGCGGTCTCGACGATCTTCTCTGCGCTCTGGTCGATGACCTGGTGGTCATAGGCCTTGAGACGAATGCGGATCATTTCTTTTTGCCATTTTCGGTTTCTCCTTCATTTTGTACGGTTTTTTTCTTGCTTTGTCGAAGCCGTACGGTGAGAGGTTTTCTTGTACGCTTATCCGTGCGTATCATTCCGGCTCATAGAAAAACCGGCACGAATAAACGGCCGGTCCACACATGGCGCAGCGATCTACGCAACGTACAGATATTCTCTCAGCCGCCCGATGTTCGGACATACTCCCCCGAAAGTTACCTCAGAAACCTGAGCAATCTCCCGGTTCATCGCAATATCGCGCAAATAGGGCAGGATGCGCCCAATCGCGGACTTGCATATAGTACCAAATTCCGTTGCACATGTCAAGACAAATTTCACTTTTTTTTTCTTGAAAAATTTTTTAGCAGTCTTTTTCGCGGCAACTGTGGCGGATTTGGCGCAAAAACGCGGCATATTGCCCCCTCCCTGCCGATATTTAGGGGCAAAGGAGTTGATGGACATGGCAATGGCCTGGCTTTGGACGGGAATGGTGGCAGTCTCGCTCATTTTCGGCGCGCTGACGGGAAACTTGAATGCGCTCAGCGCTGCCGCGCTCGAGGGCGCGCAGAGCGCGGTCGAGCTGTGTTTGGCGATGTGCGGCGTGATGTGCCTCTGGACGGGCGTGATGGAAGTGATGAACCAGTGTCATCTCACCGACCGCCTCGCTTCCCTCTTCCGCCCGCTGCTCAAGAGGCTCCTGCCGAACGCGAGCCGCGACAGTGAGACGCTGGCCGCGATCTCCGCCAACCTCTCTGCCGATCTTTTGGCCTTGGCAACGCGGCCACGCCGCTCGGCATCCGCGCCGCCTGCCGTATGAGCCGCGGCTGCAAGGGTACCGCATCGGATGAGCTGTGCCTGCTCGTCGTTTTGAATACGGCGTCCATTCAACTGTTGCCCACCACGCTCGCAGGCGTGCGCGCTTCGCTCGGCGCCGCCGACCCGTTCGACATTCTGCCCGCCGTGTGGCTGACGTCGCTTCTCTCCGTCCTCGCGGGGCTTTTCGCCGCCAAGCTCTTCGCCCACTTCTGGAGGAATTGAACCTATGGCGCTCTCTACGCTCGCTCATCGTGCCCGTACTGCTCACCTTCACGGCCTGCTTTGCCCTCGGCAAGCGTGTCGACGTCTACCATCCGCCCTCACCAAAGGCGCGGAGGGAGGGACTCACGGTGCTGCTGCACATTCTGCCGTCACTCATCGCACTGCTTCCGCCGTTTACATGTTCCTGTGCGCGCGTCCGGCGCGATGGAGGCGCTCGGCGCTTTTAGCCCCCGCGACAAGATCGGCATCCCTGCCGAGACCGCGCCCGCTTCTCTTCATCCGCCCCATCTCCGGCAGCGGCGCGCTGGCCGTCGGATCGGAGATCATGCGCACTACGGCGTGGATTGCGGCCCTATATTGGCCGCGTGGCGGCGGTCATGCTCGGCTCGAGCGAAACGACATTTTACACTGTTGCCGTCTATTACGGTGCAGCGGGCATTACGAAAACGCGCTATACCATTCCCGCCGCCCTTTGCGCCGACGCAGTGATGTTCCTCTCCTCCGCATTTTTTGTGCGCCTGTTCTTCGGCGCGTAAAAAGGCCGCCGCAGGCAGTCCTTTCCTTTATTCTTCGTTCTCACGCGCACGCGGATGCGCAGGGGCGCATTTTTCCTCTCTGCCCGCCGATAGTAATTGCATAGCGCAGGCCAGCATCCCGTCGTCTCGAATTTTCCCCATGACCGACTCCGCCTTCACACTGCGACCGGCAAGGTTCCGTAGGCACGGCATGAATGAGGTGTGCTCCTTCCCCCTCACAAACACCATCTCGCTCGTCACCTCGCCCGTGCGCGTCAGAATCACGCAGTCCGGTGCAAGGGCAAAGGCGCGTCGCCGTGGTCACTCTGCCGGTCTCATCTGCCTCTTCGTAGCGCAGGAGATATCCGTCTTTCGTTGTCTCCATCGTGCCGCGCACGCGCGAGCTCGGAGCTGTCGGCGCTCATGCCTTCATATTTCTGCTCGCCGTGTACAGTGAGCCAAACGAGTTTTCATACTGTCCTCTCTTATCCTGTTTTTGTCATCATACTACGGCGGAAAAGGCACAAGGCGCATTTTTAATTTTTGTGCGTTTCCCTGTTTTGCTATGGCAAAACACAGCGGGCGTGCTATAATCTCTGCTAAGCAGATTTCAGGAGCTTCAGAAGGAGGCATCACTATGAAAATCAAAGATCTGACGGAAAAGCAATTCCGGCGTCTGCTGGATATGGTGTATATCGGCAACTGGGTGCTGAACTCCACGCGTGGCGACGACCGCATCCGCGAGTACGACGAGGTGGAGAGCACCGTTTTTGCCCAACTGCATCAACCACGGCATGGTGCCGCTGGTCGAGTCCTATCAGGGCGAGGCTGATCCCCTCGCGTGCCTTTGCCGAGGGCGGCATCCATGAGGCCATCATCGCCTACGAGGACACCATGTTCTTCGAGATCCTCGCTCAGGAGCTTGCCCTGCGCGACATGGACTCCGACGCGCCCACGCCGGAAAATTACGACGAGCTGCGCGACCGCATGGATGTGTACTCAGGTGAATTTTGAGCAGCACGGGACCGACAACATCACCGTGGAAATGTAAGACGGAAAAAACGCCGTGACCGCGACGGCTTTTCTTTTTTTGCATGATCGGATCGCCATACGCTCCCATTTTCCGCTGCGGTAGCGGGCGTATGAAAATGACGCTGCGCGTCGCCCAGTCGAGATCGCGTGGGCGAAGCACACGCCGACTACGCCATAGCCGAGATAGCGGCCGATGCACATAGGCTCCCAGCACCGCACGAGCCCACATGGTGATCATGCTCACGACCATCGTGAAGGTCGCGTCTCCCGCCGACGCAGCGCGACGGGATACGCGAACCACACGCCGATGGCATCCAGAGGAAAATGGACGATGCCGTGGATCAACGAAACCGTGACCGCAAAGCTTTTCCGCTTCGGGCGAGACGTTGTACACGCGCAGAATGAGCGGGATGCAGAGGATGATCGTCAGGTTGACGACTATGCCATGACCGTGGGCGACAACGGTCAGCTTTTTCATGTAGTAGGCGCGCGCCTCAACTCGCCCGCGCCGACGCATTGGCTCACCACCGCGGCAGGCCCAAGTTGATGGCCTGCCGGCAAAGCAGTTGAAGTTTGCGATGGTGTTGCCGATGGCGTTCGCCACCATCGACGCCGTGCCGAACGTCGAGATCAGGCTGAAGAAGCACGATGACGCGTCCCAGCTGGAACATGCCGTTTTCCACGCCGCTGGGGACGGCGATGCGAAGATGTTCTTCATCACGCGCATTCAAAGCGGAACGCGCGGATGTCGGAAAGATGCCGAGCTCGAGCTTTTCGTTGAAGAGCAGCCACACGATCACGACCGCCGCCACCGTGCGCGAGACGAGCGTCGGGATCGCAACGCCCGCCACGTCCATGCCGAAGCCGAAGATCAGAATGGCGTTGCCCGCCACATTGATGCCGTTCATCAGCAGCGAGACCTTGAGCGACACGCGGAAGCGCGACATCGTGCGGAAGAGCGCCGCGCCGCCGTTGTAGAGCGCGATGCCCGGAATGGAGGCCATAACGTAGCTGTAATAGATGTTCGTCGCCTCCATGACGTCCGCGTCGATGTGCCCGAAAAGGCGGGTGACGATCAGGTCCCGGAACAGGTATAAAAGCGCCGTCACCGCCAGCGACACCACGCCGAGCAGCACCATGAGCTGCTGCGCGCTGCGGCAGGCCTCCTCCCGCTCGCGCCGGCCGAGGTACTGACCGGCCACGACCGCGCCGCCGGTCGCCATGGCGGAAAAAATGTAGATCATCAGGTTGCGCTGATTGAATCGACGCGACACCGCGCTGATCGCCCGCGTCGCCCACGGTCGCGACCATCAGCGAGTCCGCAAGACCCACCGTAATCAGAAAACTGCTCGAGCAGCAGCGGCCACATCAGCGCGACGAGCTGGCGATTTTGTAAACATCATTTCCTTTGTCAGCGCGCACCGGCGCTGCCAGTTTGCCCATGGTTTCACACTCCTTGTATCGATTGAGCCTGTATCATAAACTATTTGCTTTTTCTTTTTGTCAACGCCGCGTCAAAAGATACGGTTTCAGCGCTGCGCCCCACGCTTCGATAAGCTTTTCCTTCGTCCAACGCGCGTTGGCCGGCGAGGTGGAGGAAGCTGGACGGCCTCGCGCCCGAGCTTCGCGCGCGCAGTATTTTTATAGCAGGCGTAGGACGTGCCGCCGTTGCAGAAAATGGCCTGAATATCCGCCGCATCCAAAATGACGGACAGATCGTTCGGCACAACGTTCGTGATGCTCGCATCTGACGAGCCCGCGATCTCGCACGAGCCGATGGTATCCCACATGGCGACGCCGCGGCGCAGGACCATCGCTTTCTTCTCTTTGACCGTCTTCGGCGTTTCCTCGCCCAGAACAGCGGCGAGCGTCAGCCAGAAGCGGTTCTGCGGGTGCGCGCGTAGAAAAACGCCGCCTCCCTTGACTGACCGACGGGAACGAGCCCGCGATCAGCACGCGCGACTTTTCGTCATACAGCGGCAGAATATTGTGCACCTGCGTCTTGCTGTTCCATCCTATCCCCCACCTTTCTGTCTTTTTTCGCCATTTTAACACAGGAACATCAAATCGCCAAGTCCTGTTTTCTCCGTCTGCGTGCGCTTCACGCTTCGCTGCGGAAATGGGTTGGCTTTTCGGCAAAGTTATGTTATGATAAAGTAAATATATATTAAATGTAGTGCCTTGCCCCGCGTGGGCACGGTCATCTTTGAGAAAGGACATCTATGAAAGACGACGACAATCACATTCTTCTTTTTAGAAAAGGGCAAACGAGGCCTCTGCAGATCATCTTCGGCCGCACGGGCATCATCATCGTTCGCTGATCGTGCAGATCTTGTTTCTCTTTGCCGCCTTTTACAAGCTCGAGGGCTTTCTGCCCCCCTACTTCTGGGGCGGCAACACGCTGCTGTCGGCGGCAGTCGTGCTGTTTCTGTTCGGCAACGACGACAACCCGACCATCAAGCTCACGTGGTTTTTCATCCTCGCGGTGCTGCCGGTGTTCGGCTTGATTCTGTATGTTTACATCAAGACGACCTCGGCCACCGGCTGATGATCCGCCACTACAACGACATCCTGTCGCAGACGAACACTTCGCCCCCCTCGGAAAGCGCGTGTTCCAAGGAGGAATTACCGGAGGAGTTCCAAAGCCTTGCCTCCTACCTGAATTCCTGCGGCTTCCCCTGCTATCAAAACACACAGGCGCAATACTTCCCCCTCGGCGACGATGCGTTCGAGGTCATGTGCGACGAGCTCCAAAAAAGGCCGAGCACTTCATCTTCCTCGAGTATTTCATCGTCAGGGAGGGCTACATGTGGGGCCGCATCCTTGAAATTCTCAAGGAAAAGGTCAACGCGGGCGTCGAGGTGCGCGTGCTGTACGACGGCACCTGCGCGGTCGCGCTGCTGCCCTATTCCTACCCCGAAAGCTCGAAAAAGCTCGGCATTGCCTGCAAGATGTTCGCGCCGCTGCGCCCGTTTCGTCTCCACGCACTACAACTACCGCGACCACCGCAAGATCATGGTCATCGACGGCAAGATCGGCTTTACAGGCGGCATCAACCTCTCCGACGAGTACATCAACCGCACCTCGCGCCTCGGCCACTGGAAGGACACAGCCATTGCCCTGCGCGGCGACGCCGTGCGCAGCCTGACGCTGATGTTTTTGCAGATGTGGGACGTCAGCTCCGTGCACTTTACGCCCGAAGTCTACAGCAAGTATCTCGACGTGCCGCAGCCGGTGCGCGAAAAAGGAAGCGGGCTATGTCATCCCCATGGCGACAGTCCGCTCGACCGTGACCTCGTCGGCGAAATGGTGTATATGGACATCATCAACCGCGCCAACCGCTATGTGCACATCATGACGCCGTACCTCATCATCGACAACGAGATGGTCACAGCACTGACCTACGCCGCGCGCCGCGGCGTGGAGGTGCAGCTCATTCTGCCCCACGTGCCCGATAAAGAGATCGCTTTCTCGCTTGCGCACACGTATTACCGCAGGCTTCTTGAAAATGGTGTACAAATTTATGAGTACGAGCCGGGCTTCGTTCACGCGAAGGTCTTCGTCAGCGATGACTGCAAGGCGACCGTCGGCACGATCAATCTGGACTACCGCAGCCTGTACCACCACTTTGAATGCGGCACGTACCTTTATGCATCGCCCGAAGTCGCAAAAATTGAGCAGGATTTCCAGCAAACGCTCGCCAAGATGCGTCCGCGCGGACATGGACCTTCTCAAAAACGACCCGTTTATGCGAAAGCTCATCGGCCCCGGCATGCGCATCATCGCCCCACTACTGCAGTAAAAAAAGTCGAAACCGTCCGGTTTCGACTTTTTTTATCTCGATCACTTTTCAAGCTGCTCGAGCGCGCTGCACACGGCAGTGTGCTCCTTCTACACCGCCACATAGAGTGGCTGTACGCTTTCAGGGCATCGAATCCTGACCGCGCGCAGCGCTTCCGTCATCTGAGAGCTGGCGTGGGCGCGAGCGAGCCGAGGCCAAGGTTCAGCGCCACGCCCTTGAGCGTGTTCACCGCGCGGAACGCCGTAGTCGTGTCGCCCGTGTTCATCGCATTCGTCAGGTTTTGCATGCTGTCATCGCCCGGGAACATATTAAGGAAGCGCACGATGCGCTCGTCGTTCTGAAAACGCGCCTTGGCTTCGCCGTAGTCGCCGCCGACGCAGCAGAAGAATTCGTCAAGTTTCACGTTCTTTCGCCTCTCGATAAATTGCTACGCAATCCTTTTCAGTTTGGCCTGATACATCGCAAGGTCCGCCCTGCGGATCGTTCTTGAGATGCGTCCGCCGCGAACGCGCCGCCGATGCTCGCGCTGATGTGCAATTCAGGATACTCCTCGATGACGATCTCGTCAAGCGCGGTGCGGATGGACTGAAATTTCTTCTCCAGAATTTGCTGCGGCAGGTCGCGGAACAGCAGGAAGAATTCATCGCCCCCGTAGCGCACGAGCTCGTCGTCGCTGCGGATCTGCGATTTGATGGCCTGCGCCGCGCGATAGAGCGCCGCGTCGCCCGCCTGGTGGCCGAAGCGGTCGTTGATGTGCTTGAAGTTGTCCATGTCGATCATGGCAAACGAGAACCGGCCCTCCAGATTCTTGAGCCGCTCGTCGTAATAGCGGCGGTTGTAGACCTTGGTGACCGAGTCCATATACACCTGCCGGTTGCGCACGAGCAGCTGGTTGAGCACATTTTCGCGCTCGAACATGTCGTCGCTCTTGGTGCGCTTGACCAGCTCGAGCGAATACGGCCTGCCGTCCACCTCGATGAACGACGCGAGCACATAATAGATATCGCTCTCGCGCGTTTCGATCTTCGTCTGTGGCTTGTGCGTGCGCAGCACCTCCTGCGAAATGCAGTTTTCACAGCGGCGCTTTTTTTCCACACCGCGTAGCAGTGCTCGCTCTTTTTAAGCGTGTAGCCCTCATCCGTTTTCGTCAGCTCCACACAGATCGTCGGGGCGACCAGCCGCGCAATGTCAAAGATGCGGCGATATGCTCGGCAATGTTCATACCGCCCATGATCTTGAGGCGCGAGATGACGGTGCTCTGCGATTTGGAGGGGACCGTAAGCACGCAGCGCAAAAGACCGTCGATACGCATACGCACGACCATTTCGCCGTCCTGCGGCTCTAAGTGAATATCGCTCGCGCGCTCGGAAAACGCGCGTTCAATGAGGGGACTGCTCCGTGATAAAGCCGGCGCGGATGAGCACATCGCCCGTGCCTCGCGCTCCTTTGTCTCCTTCTGCATTTCAAGCGCTTTTTCCAGCTGCTCGTTCGTGATGACGCCCGACGAGACCAGAAGATCGCCCAAACGCATGTACGCCATATTCATCCACCTCCATCTGCTATCTGCCGATGTATGTTAAGAAGTTGTATATCAGGAAAAATGCGCTATTGCTATAAACTTTTTTCTAAAAATTGTCAATAATGTTCAGTATTTCTCCCCATTTCGCACATATTTTACAATCCATATTTCTTTTTTCCTCAAATTTATCGTGCATTTTTTACCGTCCGCTGACGGCTCTCCCGTTTTTTTGCGGAAACGCTTCGCCCTTTCCGCTCTTTTTTTTTCAATCATTTCTGGCAAAACAGCAGGAAAAATCGGGAAAATATCCCTTGAATGTTCCGTGGTTCTGTGCTAAGTTTACATTAAGTATCAAATGTTTCTTAAAAAACACGCATAAACAGTTTTTGTTTGGCACTGGCTTTTCCGGTGCCTATTTTCTTGTCCGCCCGCCCCGCGGCGGCATTTCTACAAAAGAGCGCGCCCTAAAATGCGTATGAGGTCTACACTATGGTCGAAGCCAAAATCCTGATCGCGGACGATTCGAAAATGAACCAGCAGATCCTTTCCGAAATCCTCGGCGGCCGCTACGAATGCCTCTATGCCGACGACGGCATGCAGGCGCTCGAGCTGCTGCACTCCGAGTTCGACATCGAGCTGCTGCTGCTCGACATCAACATGCTCCGCCTCGACGGCTTCGGCGTGCTCGAGGTGATGAAGCAGCGCAACTGACTGCAGGAGATCCCCGTCATCATCACCTCGTCCGAGGATGACGAGTCGTTCATCCAGAAGGCCTACGAGCTCGGCGTAACGGATCACATCCGCCGCCCGTTCAACCTGACGGTCACGCAGCGGCGCGTGAGCAACGCACTCACGCTCTACGCGCGCCAAAAGCACCTTGTCCACCTGGCCGAAGAGCAGGTTTACGAGCACGAGAAGACGAACAGCGCCATCATCAACATTCTGAGCCACGTCGTCGAGTCGCGCAACTTCGAATCCGGCACGCACATTCTGCATGTGCGCGCCATCACCGACATTCTGCTGCGCCAGCTCATCTGCACATTTCGGAACGGCGCGCAAAATAGAAAGGAAGCATCATGGCACACAACAAATTTCTCCCTCGCGTGCTCGCCGCAGCGGCGGCGATGATGCTGCTCGCAGGCTGCGGCAGCAAGGCAGACCCCGGATTTTCCCCGGCGAACCCTGTCAATATCACGATCTGGACGTACTACAACGGTGAACAGCTCGAAGCGTTCAACGCGCTCGTCGACGAGTTCAACTCGACCGTCGGCAAGGAACAGGGCATCACGGTTGAGAGCTCCAGCCACGGCAGCGTGACCGATCTTGAGAACAACGTGCTCGCTTCTGCCGAGGGCAAGGTCGGTGCCGAGGCGATGCCCAACATCTTCTCCGCCTACGCCGACACTGCCTACGCGCTCGATGAGATGGGTCAAATTGCCGATCTGAGCGATTATCTAAGCGAAGAGGACCGCGCCGCCTTTATTGAGGACTATCTGAGCGAAGGCGACTTCTCCGGCTCGGGCAGTATCAAGATCTTCCCCGTCGCCAAGTCGGCGGAGCTGCTGTTTCTCAATGAAACGGACTGGGAGCCGTTCGCCGCCGCCACAGGCGCAACCTATGACGACTTGGCCACGATCGAAGGCCTCGTCTCCGTCGCCGAACGCTACTACGAGTGGACCGACGCGCGGACGCCCGACATCCCGAACGATGGACGCGCGTTCTTCGGCCGCGACGCGATGGCGAACTACATGCTCATCGGCGCCAAGCAGCTCGGCTGCACGATCTTCGACGCACAGGACGGCAGCATGACGCTGAACTTTGACCACGACGCCGTGCGCACCCTCTGGGATAACTACTATGTACCCTTCATCAAGGGCTACTTTTCCGCAAGCGGCCGCTTCCGCAGCGATGATGTGAAGACCGGCAATATCATCGCCTACGTCGGCTCGTCTTCGAGCGCAACGTTCTTCCCCACGCAGGTCATCGCCGACGACATGGACAGCCACGACATCACGCGCAAGGCGCTTGAAAGCCCGAAGTTTGCGAACGGCGAGGACTACGCCGTGCAGCAGGGGCGGGCATGGTCGTGACGAAGGCGAGCGACGCCGAGATTCAGGCAAGCCTCGTGTTCCTCAAATGGTTCACCTCACCCGAGCACAACATCACGTTCTCTGTCGACTCAGGCTACCTCCCCGTCACGCACGAGGGCAACTCCATCGACGCGATCCGCGCAAGCGGTCTTGCCCTCAGCGACGAAATGGACGAAGTCCTCTCCGCCGCAGTCGACACGGTCAACGAAAACCATCTCTACACGCCCCGCGCCTTCTCCGGCGGCACGAACGCCCGCGCCATTCTTGAATATTCCATGAGCGATAAGGCAAGCGCTGACCGCGCCGCGGTCAAAGAGGCAATGGCGCAGGGGCAGAGCTTTGAAGAGGCCTCGGCGCAGTTCCTTTCCGACGAATGCTTTGAAGCCTGGTATCAGGATACGCTTGCATCGCTTGAGGCCTTTCAGGGCTGAGTGACTGTTCAATGACAAAAAGGGGCCGTTTTATGTTCTTTCGCAAACCATCGGATCATGTGCCGCATGTCACCATCTTCCATACGATCCTGCGCTCCATGCTCTGGATCCTGTTCATCGAGATCGCGCTGCTTGTCGGCATTCTCTATCTCTGCCGCATCAACACGAGCCTTGAGCAGAATGCTGTCGACATCTTGCAGATACAGACGGAAAACCGCCAAAACTATCTGCAAGGCCAGATGCTCGACGCGCAGGACCTCTCGTCGCTTGCGGGCAAGATCAACGCCGTGACGCAGGCCATGCTCGACGACGGCGAGATCAGCCCCTCGACACGCTTGACAGCGGCAGCGACGCCGCATCCCCACCCGAATTCTCCCCCTCGCAGCGCAATTCTGATCTTATGCTTTCGTGCGCACCCCGCACAGATCGTACAGTCACTCTACATTGCGACCGGGACACGAGCTGGACGCCCCCTCGATCAACTATGGGGCCAACGGCAGCAGTGGCTTTCTATCCCGTCTTTCAGGCAGCCTATCACGGAAACGGCGAACTGGACGCCGCGGACTACGGCCACTGGACGTCCACTCGCCCTACACTCTCCGGCGACGATCACTTTCCGCCATCGCCTACACATCCCGCTTATTTTAGATGACGGCACGGTCTACGGCGTGCTCGGCGTCGAAAATTTTTGAAAGCTACCTGCAAACCCTGCTGCCGGGCACCGAGCTGCAGAATGACAGCTCGGGCACCTATCTTCTCGGCGTCGCATCGAATTCCGCCATCGGAAAAGACGACCTTTACCGTCCAGCGTCATCTCCGCCTCCCCTGCTGCAAATGCACTGCAGCAATCCTATGACCAGACGCTGCTGCTCGCCTCTACAACCGCAACGCGCCGTTTCCAATGAGCAGATGCTGCTTATCGGCTCGGTGCCGGTATCGGCGCTTTACGCCTTTTTCGAGGCTATGTGCTGCGGCTTTTGATCATCGCTGTCCTCGTCGTGCTCACCGCAGGACTTTTCAGCAGCCTTGTGCTGGCGCGCAAGCTCTCGCGCCCGATCTCGCGCCTTTCCGACGAGGTCGCGCACGCGCGTGAAAGCCGCAGCTCCATCCCCATGCTCTCCGCCACCGGCATCATCGAGCTCGACCGGTTCTCCTCCGCGTTCACGCAGCGCGGACGCGAGGTACTCGATACTTCGACCAAGTTTCTGCGCATCATGGACATGGCAAGCGTGGAGCTCGGCGGCTATGAGCTGCGCTCCGCTCCCGACAGCATCTATGTCACCGACAATTTCTTCGACCTTCTCGGCATGCCCGGCGTTGACGCAGACGACTTAACAGTGCAGAGTTTCCGCGAGCTTTTGCAGCGCTTTGAGCGCTCATGCCCCACTCCCCGCGCCCGACGGTGCGATGCTCTACCACATCCGTCTGCCAAGCGGCAAAGAGCGCTACCTTCGCATCGAGACGACGCACGAGGACGGCACGCAGGTCGGCCTTTGCCGAGGATGACCGCCAGCACGCTTGAAAAGTTGCGCATTGAGCACGAAAGAGCGACTTCATGACACGCTCACAGACCTCTACAACCGTTGTGCTCTTCCGCTGCATCTGCGCTGAGTTCTTTCTGCTCACCCGAAAAGCCACGCGGCGCGCTTTTGATGTTCGACCTCGACAAATCC